>OJGT01000156.1_pt1 | contig 12762 bp, 10 predicted proteins | sample 1595031 | NCBI WGS metagenome assembly OJGT01 (sample SAMN05416857, study PRJEB24817) | seawater metagenome | isolation source: Sea water | place: Canada:Atlantic | collected 2013-11 | reverse complement strand
ATACGAGATTCCTCTACGTCTCGTGGGCTCGGAGATGTGTATAAGAGACAGCTTATAACAATATCAAGCAATATAACCGTAACTCTTTACTATGGGATAAAAGCTTAAATGTAGATGGTATGAAAACAGGTCATACTTCTAATGCAGGTTATAGCTTAGTAACATCAGCAACTAAAGGTGATATGCGTTTAGTGACAGTCGTTATGGGGACAGATAGTGAAAGAGCAAGGAAAGTAGAAAGTAAAAAGTTACTGAACTATGGATTCCGCTTTTTCGAAACAATCACTCCATATAAAGCTGGTGAAAAATTTGCAACAAACCGTATTTGGATGGGTGATAAAGCACAAGTAGACTTAGGTATTTTACTCGATACCCCTATTACTATTCCTCGCGGTCAACGTAAAAATTTAAAAGCAAATTTTGAATTAACACAAGAACTTAAAGCACCATTAGCAAAAGGAACGGTAGTAGGTAAGCTCTTCTTACAGCTTGATGGAGAAGATATAGCACAATATCCTTTAGTTGCTTTACAAGAAGTAAATGAAGGAAGCTTTTTCTCAAAAATAATTGATTATATTAAGTTGTTTTTTGCCCAGCTTTTTGAGTAAAAACATAGTTTAACAGGAGATGATTTATTAATAATTCATCTCCTTATCTATAAAGTACTATGCGTACTCTAGTATTAAGCAACAAGCCGAATATCCCGCACCAAAAGAACAAAGTACCGCCTTCTCTCCAGAGCTAAATCCCTCATTATTTTTATGCAAAGCAATAATACAACCAGCAGAACTGGTGTTTGCAAATTCATCTAAAATAATCGGGGCTTCATCTGCACTAGGCTCTCGACCTAATACCTTTTTAGCAATAAAGTTATTCATGTTGATATTTGCCTGATGTAAATAAAGTCGCTTTATATCTTTAGTGTCTAAATTAACCTTTTCCATTTGGCTGCTAATTAAACTAGACACCATAGGCAACACTTCTTTAAAAACTTTTCGTCCTTGCTGAATAAAATACTTATCAATGTTATTTGCCGTATCTGGGCTACATTGATTCATATAGCCGATATTACTGCGAATATTATTAGAAAATTGTGTAATAGGTTGCTCTGCAATAATCTTGAAAACATGCTCACCTGTTGCTGTTGATTCGTCCTCAATTATTGAGGCGGTTGCAACGTCACCAAAAATAAAGTGGCTATCTCTATCTCGATAGTTAATTTGTGGCGATAATATTTCAGGGTTGATCACTAGTACAGTCTTAGCGGTGCCACTGCGAATAGCATTAGCTGCATTGATAATACCGAACGTTGCAGCAGAGCATGCAACTAGCATATCAAATCCCCAGCCTTCACAACCTAAAGCCTGCTGTATTTCGATTGCCATTGCTGGATAAGATCGTTGAGTATAAGCACAAGCAACAATGACTAAATCGATATCTGCTGTTGTTTTATTTGCCGCGGCCATAGCTTGTTTAGCCGCTGCAACGCCAATTTCAGCTTGAAGAGACAACTCATTATTTGGCCGCTCAACAAATGTTGGTTTCATTACATCAACATTTAAAATATCAGATTTCGACATTACATAACGGTTTTTAATACCTGATGCTTTTTCAATGAAGGCACTACTAGAATGGGAAAGAGCCTCTACCTCGCCTTGTAAAATGGCTTGCTCATTGTCATGGTTAAATTTATCAACATAACTATTAAAACAAGCGACTAGCTCATCATTTGAAATTTTTTCTGGCGGGGTAAATAACCCCGTGCCACTAATTACAACAGACATAATTTTTCTCAGTCACTATTGGTAAAGGTATGACCACTAGTGTATTTTATTTATGCCTGTTTGTCGATCAACGCTCTGCGTTCCAACTAAAAAAGTAAGCTCCTAACGACAGGAATATAGCACTCATCAGTAATAGGCAATTAACGTGATAACTTATATCACCCAATGTTGCTCCTTCAGTGAGTATGGCTCTTGCGCCAGCCACCAGGTGGGTTAATGGTAAAAAGTCTGCAAGTATCTTTAGTGCTGAAGGCGCTCCTTCTAGGCTAAACCACACGCCCGAGAGCATCATCATAGGCCATGAAGATGCATTTAAGAGGCCACCAATTAATTCTTCACTTTTACTACGACTTGCGACTAATAAACCTAAACTAATTAGACAAAAGGCACCCAGTGATCCGATGATAAATAAATCAAAGTAACTTCCCAACATAAAGAAATTGAAGATTAAATTACAGCCACTAAAAACAACTGTCGACATAAACATCACAATAAATAAACGCGAAAACAGTTGCGCTGAAACAAATTCGAAGGCTGATAATGGAGTCGCTTTCAACCGTTTAAGCACCGCATTTTTTCGATAACGAACAATGACATAACCAACGCCAAATAAGCAGCTAAACATCATATTCATACCTAAGATGCCAGGAAGTACCCAATCAACATAGCGTATTTTTTTTCCTTTAGTTTTAAAACGCTCATAATTGCCAAGCTTATCGCTAAATATTTTTTCAACTAGGTAACTTTTTGTCGATTCATCATTAACCCAATACTGTTTGTTTTGAGTATCAATAACCAAATCGATGCTGTGGCGACTGAGTTTAGTCTTAGCGATTTCAATATTTTTGTATGAAATAAAGTCAATGTATCGTGTATTTTTAAATGATTCTTCTAATGTTTGTTCTTGAGAGTTGTTTATTTTTTCCAACCAACCTACCTTATAAGCAGGTCGACCATCCCCAGAAAAAATCAGTGAAAAGCCCACTAATAACAAAACAGGAAAGAATAAGTTCCAACCTAATGATGATTTATCACGAAAAAATTCAATATTACGCGCTTTAAAAACAGCAAAAAAACGTTTTATATTCATGATCCCTCTCTTAGGGAATGCCCCGTTAAGTGCAAAAATAAATCATCAAGATTAGCTGACTTAACATGTAAGCCTGCAAGAGAAACTTTATTGCTCATTAACATGGCAAGTGTTTGTTCAACTTTACGTGTTGTAATTTCAACTCGTCCAGTGTGTATTTTCCAACTATTTTTTTCAATTAAACTCAAGGGTACTTGTTCAGTAGGCAAGTATATGAATACTTCACTAAAGTGCTTATTCAATAATTGATGTGGCGTTCCTGCTTCAATTATTTTTCCTTGATCCATAATCACAATATCATCACACAGTTGCTCTGCTTCATCCATATAGTGAGTTGTTAAGATTATTGTTTTATTCTGCGCTTTAATATTTTTTATTAATTGCCAGAAGTTTCGTCGTGCATGAGGATCTAACCCCGTTGTAGGCTCATCTAAAAAAATAATATCTGGATCATTAATAAGGGCTAAAGCGAGAAGTAACCGCTGTCTTTGACCACCGGACAGTAAACGATTATCACGGTTTAAAAAATCACTTAAATCGCAAAGCTCAATAATTTTATCTTGTGCTAGTGTTTGTTGGTAAAAGGATGAAAATAAATTTAAGGTTTCTTTCACCGTTAAAAAATCTTGCAGTGCTGTGTGTTGAAACTGAATGCCTATTTGCTGTGAAATACTTTCATCTACTTTCTTTCCTTGAAATTCTTGACCCTGATATATAACTTGACCAGCCGTTGGAGGGATAATCCCCTCCATTATCTCTATTGTAGTTGTTTTGCCAGCCCCATTGGGCCCTAATAAACCAAAGCAATGACCTTGCTGAACTGTAAAACTAATATTATCAACCGCTTTTATATCTTTATATTCTTTCGTTAAGTCTTGTACACAAATAGCAACACTCATGCTTGCATATCTCAATAAATATATTTCTGACTTTATTGTACTGAACTTAGTATAAATAACATTACATTTCAACAAATGATAACAATTATCATTTGCATTTAATGAATTAATAGTTTACTTTATAGTTATAGGCAAAAACATTCAAAACAGATTTAACAAGCTGTGCTTTGAATAAAAGCCGGTTTTCATTCAAATTAATTCAAGCAATTTTTCAATATTTTTATTAACTTGGTATAAGTTAAGTATTAAAAGGAAGTGATTATGACATCAGCATTTACTACCGAAAAATCAACAAGCAAAGTTCAAGTTGAGCTATCTAGCCATCTGCTAAAGCAATTACTTAAATCAGGTATCTTACATGGAGAAGACTTTAAATGTCTCAATGCTAGCGCAAAACAAGTTATTTGGCAGGTTTTACTAGCATCGAGTACTGATAACAGGGAAAATAATTTATGTGCCTAAAAGTCTCTTCAGAGTTCAAACAACTAGAGAACTGGTTAAACATATTGATAGCAACGTATGGCGAGCACCCAACACGTGGTCTAGCCAAAATAATCAACTATTATTTAAACAGGTTATTACATCACAACGATATTCATTTTGATGGTGACAAACGCTGCGACTATTTATCAATGCAAAAATATTGGTTATGGCAAATTAAAAACTAAATTATAGGGCTGCTTTAATATTAGCTCTTAAAAACTGTTCTAATGTTTTTTTACCCGTAAACCGATAATTATCGCAAACTTCATTGATACTGAACTTTTGCATAACTCTTGCTATCAAAATAGATAAAACATGTTCACTGATATTTTGATAACATACTTGCTGTTTCAGCCACTGGTGTATACTAAAAACGCAGGTAGAGTATTGTCGATATCCACGAGCAAATGCTTCAACATTTGCCTTATCAAGGGTACTTAATTCTACTAATAATGATTTCGGGCAATGTTTTAAAATTAATAAAGTTAAATCTATCGCGAGGTATTTATATTCTTCTACCAGTAAATAATCAAAACTTCGATAAAACTCAAGGTTTATAGTTTTTAGCTCGTCCACCACATTTTTTGAAAGCGCTCTCAATACCAATGCCGATCGCTCACCACTTGCCTTATCTTTACTAAAACCTATTCTGACTAATTTAAACTCACTAGCAAACCAAAAGGAAAGTAAGGCTTTACTTGCACCAAAACTCGATGCTAAATAATCAGCGCCTTGTCTTTCAGCAAAAACAGATATTTCATTCAAAAAAAGTGTGCCAATTCCTTGCTGTTGCAATTTCGGATGAACTGCAATTCTCATCACTCTAATATAATGATAATCAAATGCTTGCTCAATGCCGCAGTGGGTTAGTAAAGATTGAGGGGTAAAGTGATTCTTTAAACGCCTTTTACTTTGCTTAATAGCGTTAAGCTCAACCTCAGTTACACCTTGATTATTAAATTTCCCTTCATTTATTAATAGAGCAACGGCAACTACCTGCTCGCGTTGGCCATCAATAGACATATAACAAACAAGCTGTACTTGCTCATTATCGAGTAACATCTGCACATCACTCGGCTTCGTTTGATAATGCGCGGTGACTAATACCGCAAAAACTTGTTTTAACAAGCTTTCATCAGCAAGCAGATCTTCTGAAGAAAAATATTTAAGCTCAAAATGATTATCTTTTTTCACACCAGACAAGTTATAAGTGTTTTTATATAACTTAGGCAACTCGGCATTCAAAAGACATGAATCAAAAACCAGTTGCTCTAATGGGTCACCTACTCGCCATCTAATCGGCTCATTAATATGTAAATTACAGTATTTTGGGAAAGATGCTTGAAGAATCCCTTTAAATTTTAAACTAAAGCCTCGCCCAGCACCTTCATAACCATGAATGGTACTAGCAAAAACTAAGCGAGAATAGTGAGACAGTAGTTGTTCGAGTAAATAAACAGGTATTGTTGCGGCTTCATCAATTAAAAGTAAACTTGCTTTTGACTTTAATTTAAGTAATTGATCAATTGGGATAAATTCAACAATATTGCTAAATGCTACAAATTGATAACCTTGTTGTTCTCCTATAGGGAAGCTAGCAGCTAATTGTTTAAAAAACACTTGCACTGAACTAAAGTCAGCTGATGTGATAACAATATGGAGTTTATTATCATTTTGAGCAACTTCTAATAGTTGAGCACAAGCAATAGCTAATGCTGATGATTTTCCTCTCCCTCTGTCTGCTGTTAAAACTAATGGTCGTTTACTTTTCCCTTTAACAACATTAATAATGCTATCAACTGCATTTACTTGCTCTTGGGTAATACAGCCGTAGATAAAACCTTGTGAATTTGACTCATCAAGAGTGTTTATTTCATGCCTAACACTAATATTATTTATTTTTTTTACTAAAGGAAAATTAAGTAATTTTTGTTCAAGAACTACATGTTGTGAGTAGTCGGTAAGTAGACTAAAAAATCGTTTATAAAAGTAGCTTTGTTGAGTATAGGGCATATCATTTATCAATAGAAATAGTATACCGCCTCCGACAAGCGTCCCCGACAATGCTGCAATGGCATCTGCATTCAATTGCTCTGATGTAAAGACGAGGTAATTACTTTCAGTACCTAATCTTTGACGAAAGTTTTTTGGTGCAACATTCGCTTCAAGCAGCGCATTTCCACCATAAACTAACCATTCTTTGTTCGTGGGGCTTTGCTCATAATGGTTAAAAGACTCAATTGAATATAATAAGGAGATTGCCCAATTATCTTCACCAGAGAGTACAATTAATCTTCGTTCATTGAGTACTTTTGCCTGTTGCTGAAAAGCATAAAACCATTGAGAAAACTGAGAATTTTCCATACTATCTTTAGTTAAAAAATCATGTTGAATAACCCTATGTTAACTTAATATTGACTATAGCAATAAAAGAAATTATAAAATTTTATTGAAAATCCACTATTCCTTGCTTATGTTTGTATTCAGAACATGTTTTTTAAAGAGTAAAGCGAATGGCTGATGATGATAACTTTTTAGATGATATTGAGAATGTTTCTGAGCGTGAGGAAGCTATTGAACAAGAAGGCGATATAGAATCTAATGAAATTAGTAGTGAAGATGAACTAGAGCAAACTCAGCGAAATTTACTTGCAAGAAAGCGAATCGACGACTTGTTAGAACAAAAAAGGCTGCGTGAATTACTCGATGACTCTGATGATTGGTAGTTTTTATATAAATTATACCTAATAGTCTAACTATTATATTAGTTTTATGTTGTCAAAACCTGATAAAATCATAATAAGAATCCCCTTTTTAATATGATTTAACCTATGACGTTATATGAAAAAATCCGTTGTTTATTTACTTTTGGTCAAGGCGTAGCTTTACCATTACCTGAGATATCCTCTGATTCAACCCCTACAGAGCTTTTTACCCAGTGGTTTAATGATGCTAACAAATCAGGGATTTTATTACCTGAAGCAATGTCTGTTAGTAGTTGTAGTAGTGACGGACAACCAAGTTCACGAATGGTTTTACTTAAACATTTCGATGAGCGAGGTTTTGTTTTTTTTACTAACTATGGCAGTAGAAAAAGCCACGAGTTAGTTGAAAACAATAAAGTAGCCTTACTTTTCCATTGGAATGTATTACAGAGACAGATCCGTATAGAAGGTACTGTTGAAAAAGTTACAATGCAAGAGTCTGCCGATTATTTTCATAGTAGGGATAGGGGCAGTCAGATTGGCGCTTGGGCATCAAAACAAAGTAAAAAACTTACTCATGATAAAGAATTAATAGAGCGCATGGAAAGTTTTAAGAAAAAATACAATGAAGGGGAAGTACCTCACCCTGAATTTTGGGGTGGATGGCGTATAAAGCCAACATACATCGAGTTTTGGCAAGGTCGTGCAAGTCGCTTACATGACAGAGTATGTTTTGAGAAGAAAGATGATGGTTGGCAAAACTTTAAGCTTCACCCTTAAGAATTATTATTCTATATCCAGAGTAAAGACTTAAACCTCGCCATTCAAGGCGAGGTTATATAAACCTAGATACCACTAATTGCGGCAATAGCAACTGCGGTGTTATACATAATGGTAGTCGCACTTGTCCAGAGCGTTAAGTTATTCATGTATTCTGAATCAAGTGGCACTACAAGCGTATCCCCAGGCTGCATATCAGCGCTGGCATTAGCAGCAAACCAATTACTTTTAGCAATCATTTTTATAGCACCATTAGCAGAGATAATATAGATACGATCTTCATCTGCGCGCTTTTTGCTACCACCGCTTTTTGCTAAATAATCTTCAGCAGATAAGCTTTCATCAAAAATGTGTGACGCAGGAACCTGTACTTGACCAATAACGTTTACAGAGTTCTTTAAGGATGGGACATAAAGTACATCTCCTCCCTCTAGCATAACATCATAATTATTTTGCTGAACCACTCGCTCTAAGTCTAATACTAGACGACCAACCGGTTGCACTTTAATGATATCACTAAGCAATGCTTGTATCTCAGCGTTAGATTGAGTGAAGTTACTATCAGATAATGATTTTGATGCTATTTCAACCCGTAAATCATCACTCAATTTAACAAGGTTTTCTTTTTCCAGCTTTTTCAATTTGACTCGGGTAAAAACTGATGATTCTTGATGCGCAAAGTCAGTAAAACCACCGGCTTTAGTAATAATATCGGATAACGTTTCACCTCGACGTATTGTGTATCGCCCTGGGAATACAAACTCTCCTTTTAACTCTACAATTAAGTTTTCACTCCAAGAAGGGATTTTATGCACATTCAAACGATCTTTACTTTGTAATAAAATATTGGCATCGATATTCCCCTTCAACACAGAGGCTAATTCAACATGCTTCGATATTTTTTTAACTGAAATGCCTTCTAGTTGATTACGTGTTAATTCTGCTCGTGCTAAGTAAGCTGATTCTTGAAAACCGCCTGCTGCTGTGATTAAACTATCAACGCGTGCATCTTTAACTAACGGATAAATACCTGGGTATTTCACTTGCCCATCAACCTCAACTAATTGCAAAGGTTGCCCCGCAGCAGCTTGTCGTTTTAATTGGTCTATAACAGGAAGTAATAAACGCTGACGTGAAAATGATGATAACTTATTTACTTGTGTGGTTTGTAAATTATCACTTTTAATTGCTTCAATAGAATTATTTACTAACTGTTCTTTTTTCGCTTCAGCAACTGATGATGAATGCGTAAAAATAATAATTTTATCTTTAGGCTGAAGTAATAAATTATCTTTTGAATTAGTATCAAGTAAAGCCTTAGCTAAACTAAACTGCAGTACATATATTTCTCTTGCATTATTTAGTTCTCTAACAATAATCGAATATTGTAAGTCTGCTTGTAATAGCACATGAGTTTCAATTTCAGGCAGTACATCAGAGATTTTTTGCCCGCTAAACCATTGATACTTTCCTGGTTTAGTAATAGCTCCCTTCAAAGTAATTGCATTTGTAGTAAGTGATATTTTAGGCGTACGAATATAATCAGTTTTTTTAATATTAATTTCATCACCAGAAGAAACTTTTTTATTTAAAACGAGTTTATCTGTAAGATCTAAGTTTATGCCTCTTCGGTAACTATTATCACTGTAACGAGTTAACTCGCTATACTTTAAATAAGCAGAAGGAAGAACGCCACCAGACATTCTCAATATATCCTGAAAGGTTTCACCTTCAATTAATTCATAAACTGCAGGCCTTCTAACTAATCCTTTAATCGTTACACTCTTTTCTACTGGTGGAATAAAAACAACATCTCCTGATTGTAATAATAAGTCATTTGTTGAATCACCATGAATAAGAAGATCATATAAATCTAGCTGAGTTACCAATTTACCAGAGCGCTTTAATTGTATATTTCTCAATGAACCAATATTACTGATTCCACCAGCTGCAAATAATGCATGAGTAATGCTTGATAATGAACTTAATGTATAAGGGCCGGGTTTATATGCATCGCCTAAAACGAACACCCTCATAGAACGCAACGAGGCCATGCCAATAACGACATCAACCCCAATTATTTTTTCTTTAATTTTAGCGACAAGTAATGTCTTCATTTCACTAAAAGATAATCCTGCAACAGAAAAAGGACCATGAGATGGAAAAACAACATCACCTTCTCGATTGATATCTAACTCTAATTCAATATTTTCTTTACCAAAAACTTGAATAGATATTCTATCTCCTACTCCCAATATATAGTTTTCTGGAATGGCAATATCTGAAGTTGGCGAAAAGGTAGAAGGAGCATTAGCAAATACATCATAACCAAATGACTTGATTTTTTTTGATTTATTAATTGCATTTACAGGAAGCTTACGAGCACTCCCCTCAAACTCAGTACCTCTAGCATAAACAGGGGTTGCTACATTTGAGTTACTTTGCTGATTAGTGGATAGTTGTCCTTTAATTGCATTTAAATCAACCCCCATACTTTTTGCCAGCGTTTGTTGCTGAGATGCAGGTAAACGTTTAAATTGCTCTATTTGCGCTTGACTCACTTGAGCTGCAAAAGCAGGGTTTAAAAATAAAACTAAAAATAAGGACAGTAAAATTAAAACTGTATTATATTTTTTTAGTATGATTTTCATTATTGCCAGAGACTCCTGCATTGCTCATTATTAAAAAAGTTATTAGATGATTAGTAAACGCTTATCATTATAAAATATTATTTAGTTAAATACCGCTAATAGCTGCAATAGCAACTGCTGTGTTATACATAATTGTGGTAGCGCTCGTCCATAAAGTTAAATTATTCATGTACTCAGAATCAAGAGGCACTACAACAGTATCACCAGGCTTCATATGATTACCAGCATCACTTGCAAACCAGTTACTGTTTTCCATTAGTTTTATACTGCCATTCGCTGCAATGATATAAATTCTCTCTTCATCAGCACGTTTTTTACTGCCACCACTTTGTGCTAAATAATCTTGTGCTGTTAAATTTTTATCGTAAATATGGGAGGAAGTAACTTGTACTTGCCCAATAACATTGACTGAATTTTTCATGGTGGGGACATAAAGCACATCACCATCTTCAAGTAATATATCGTACTCATTATCTTTAACTACTTTGGGTAAGTTTAATACTAAACGCCCTACCGGTTGTAATTTAGTTAAATCATCTAACATCGCTTGTACTTCACTATAGGATTGCGAGTAATTACTATCAGATAATGATTTAGAGGCCATTTCAACACGTAAGTCACTAGAGAGTTTGACAAGGTTTTGTAGCTCAAGCGCTTGTAATTTCAAGCGTGTAAACACAGAGCCCTGTTGATGAGCAAAGCGAGTAAAGCCACCTGCTTTCGCAATTAAATCTGATAGTTTTTCACCACGACGAATGGTGTACTTACCAGGAAAAACAAACTCACCACGTAGCTCAACCACATGGTTTTCACTCCAGGCCGGAATTTGGTGGATGTTTAATCGATCTTTGCTTTGTAGTAAAATATTATCTTTTTCTTCACCTTGCAGTGCTGCTGCTAAATTGATCGAAATTGAACGTTTATTAACAAATTGACTACGTACTTGATTTCGAGTGAGTTCTGCACGATCAATATAAGCAGACTCTGTTAAACCACCAGCAGCCGTAATAATGTCATTTATACGACCATTTTTAGCAAGAGGGTAAACGCCCGGAAATTTAACTGAGCCATCTATTTCAACAAGTTGAATAGGTTTCCCTGAGCCACCTTGATTTTTTAACTTTTGAATAATGGGTAGTAATAAGCGCTGACGAGAAAAAAGAACAAGTTCTTTAATATTAGTTTCTTCTTCAACTTCTCCACCTGACAATTGAAGAATTGATTTATTAACCAGTTTATCGGTTTCATCAACATCTACTTCTGTTAATTTATTTGAATGCTCATATTTTTGCCAAAACTGCTTCACTTTAAATTTATCTTTAGCTAGTTGTTGTTCTTTCTTAAAAAGTTCTTCCTGAGTATAAGCAAGCATATCAAGAGATAAGTTATCTTCAGCTAATTTAGATACACGTGAAAACACTAACACTTTATCATTTGCTTGTAGCAAAATATTATCATTTGATTCTGGGCTAGTAATCGCTTTAGCTAACCCAAATTGCAAAATTTCTATGTTGCGAGCAAGATCGACCTCTCGAATAATGAGACTATAATTTAGGTCTGCATTAGCCAATAGATGTGAATTAACGCTGGGAAGCAAGTCCGTAACTTTTTGCCCTTGTTTCCATTGATATTTTCCTGGTCGTGTCAATGCACCAATTAACGTAATTGATTGAGAAAACATATCACCGGCTTTCATTACTCGAACAAAATCACCTGCCTGTACTTTAGAAGACAATTCACCTTTATTGGTAAAATCAACGTTTACAACACTACGTAGATTATTTTGATTATAGCGTTCAACAATTGTTGATTGTGCATATGCACTTGGTAATAACCCACCAGCCATTTCTAACACATGAGAGAAGTCATCCCCTTCTACCAATTCATAAATGGCAGGACGACGCACTTCACCTTCAATGGATACCCTTTTACCTACAGGGGCTATAAAAACCACATCTCCAGACTGTAATAAAACATCATTACTCGAATCACCTCGAATAAGTAAGTCGTATAGATCAAGCGTTTTAATCAATTTTCCCGCACGTTTAAGTTGTATGTTACGTAAACTTCCAATATCACTAATGCCACCTGCGGCAAAAATAGCATGAGTTACACTCGATAATGAACTTAAGTTATATGTACCAGGCTTATAGGCCCCACCTAAAACAAAGACTCTCATTGAACGTAATGAAGCCATACCGACGGCAACATCGACGCCAATTATTTTCTTTTTAATTTTCGTTTTGATTAAACGTTTCACTTCTGCAAAAGATAAGCCGGACACAGAAAAAGGTCCTTGAGATGGGAAAATTATTTCTCCTTCTCTATTTACTCTGTCTCTTATACACATCTGACGCTGCCGACGAAGGG
>OJGT01000155.1_pt1 | contig 12830 bp, 9 predicted proteins | sample 1595031 | NCBI WGS metagenome assembly OJGT01 (sample SAMN05416857, study PRJEB24817) | seawater metagenome | isolation source: Sea water | place: Canada:Atlantic | collected 2013-11 | reverse complement strand
ATACGGCGGACATTGTTTTTTTTTCAAGCAGAAGACGGCATACGAGGTTCCTCTACGTCTCGTGGGCTCGGAGATGTGTATAAGAGACAGGAAGTACGTAGCTTGAACTAACTCAACCTCACTACTTTAGCATTTTTTTTTAAACAAGAGCATTAGTTAAATGATGCAATATTTACAAGTAACACATAGGTTATTTTTATAACTTTTTTGCGTATTTGACTTAAAGACTGCTGTAGGTTGGGTTATGGCTTATTACTAATAAATTGTAAGGAGATTATGGTAATAGATAGTGTTTTTTTATGATATTTGTGCAGAAAATGAACTGATGTATTATAATGTTAACGACGTAAGGATTCTGCTAATAAGGTTATTAAATGAAGCAGCAAAAATTATTGCAAGTTATTGAAAGTATATCTAATTTAAATGGAAATAGCTTCTATAATTCCCTTTGTTTAGCGCTGTCGAAAGCTATTAATGCTTCTTTTGTTAGCATCGCCACAATAGATCATGACAAACAATTAGCATCAACAATTTCATTTGTTGCCCATCATCAAGTTATTGATAATATCACTTACTCACTCGAAGGAACTCCTTGCGATAATGTATCTTGTGGCAAGGTATCAGTGTATGTAGATGGCATTCAAGAAGCTTTTCCTGAAGATAAATTCCTCGTTGATATGAAATTAAGGGGATATATTGGTGTCCCATTACTTGATCCAGAAGGGAACGTTACTGCTCTTTTTGTTGCCACTTATGAAGACGTTATTTCAAATGAAAAAGAAGTATTATCTTTCTTTCTATTATTTAAAGGGTTACTTGAAAAGGAGCTGGAGAAAGATGCATACGTAGAAAAGCTTAGGTTTTCTGAAACAATTATTGAAGAAAGCCATGAAGCTATTTTTATATGTAATGAGCGAATAGAAATCACCAGTTGCAATACTGCATTACTTAAGCTGACAGGCTATGAAAGACTGGAAATCTACGGGCAGACACCAAGAATTTTTAGCTCTCATCAACACTCTAAAGAATTTTACGAGCAAATGTGGCACAAGATAAAAAGTGAAAATAAATGGTCAGGTGAAATAACAAATAAGAAAAAGTCAGGTGAAATATACACCCAACATCTCTCTATTAGTCTGATTAAAAATAATTTGGGAGAAAAGTGTTACGTCGCTTTTATTTGGGATATTACTGAGCATAAAAAAGCACAAGAAAAAATATATTATCAAGCTAATCACGATACCTTAACAGAGTTGACTAATCGCTTTTATTTTACTGAAAAATTAGTGAATAGAATTACTAATTACCAATATAATTTGAACAGTTCGCGCAAAACGTCAGTCATTTATTTTGATATAGATAATTTTAGTCATATTAATAATGCTTATGGATTAACTTTTGGAGATAGAGTTTTAATCGAGTTAAGTAAAAGATTAAAACACTTGCATGAGCAATATATCTTTTCTCGGTTAGACGGTGATGGTTTTGGGGTATTAATTAGTTATGGATTTGATGAACAATTAACCGAAGAAATTAATAGAATAGATCAGTTACTCAATAAGCCGCTTAATATCGATGGCACTTCCATTTCATGTTCTATATCCATAGGCATTAGTACCTACCAACCTCATGTATCTCACTCTGGTCATGATAAATTACTTGTAGAAGCTAAAGTTTTACTAAGGCAAGCTGATCAAGCTATGCGTAAAGCTAAAAAAATCCAAAACAAAAATGTTATCTTTTTTGATAATGATATTGAAAACGCTATTATTCAAGAAGCGGTTCTTGAAAATGAATTAACACTAGCAATTAAAAACAAAGCACTAACGGTGCATTTTCAGCCCATCGTTAATCTTAAAGAAAATATTGTTGATAAGTTTGAATGTTTAGTTAGGTGGCATCATAAGGAAGAATGGATATCACCAGAGGTTTTTATTCCAATTGCAGAAAAATATGGTTTAATTATTCAATTAGGGCAATTTGTCCTCGAACAAGCTTGTCAAGTTGTGAATGAACTTAAAAATAAAGGTTTTGATAATATTTCTTTTAATGTGAATCGCTCAATATATGAGTTTTCACAGCTTGAAGAAAACAAGAATAACTGGCTTGAAACGATCAGAAAACATCAAATACCAGCGCACCTCATTGCATTTGAATTAACTGAGAGTGTGTTAGCTCCTGAAAATCAGCAAAACTTAATGTGCTTAAGACAGCTGCAAGCTTCAAAGTGCAAAATATCACTAGATGATTTTGGTACTGGTTATTCGTCCCTTAGTTATTTAAGAAGATTTCCGATTGATTACTTAAAAATAGATAAGAGTTTTATTAACGAAATTTATAATAACAATGAAGATAGAGTATTAGTTAAATCTATTATATCAATGGGTCATGCATTAGGTATAAAAATTGTGGCGGAGGGAGTAGAAGATCGGAAACAGCTGTCTATTTTAATGGAATTAGATTGTGATTATATTCAAGGCTATTATTTCTCAAAGCCATTGCCAAAAATTGAAATAATATCTTTTTTACAAAACTTCAGGAATACTCACTCACATTACTAAAATAGTTTAGTTTGTATGTGTCTATAACGTAAAAATCCATTTAAATAACTTAGTATTTAAATGGATTTGATTAATGCTGATGATGCTCTATTGCATCAATATTATTGGGAAAGAAAGTGTTTTCTCACTGCTTCTGCCATTAGTTTTGGTGGAATTAAGCCTTGCTTTAATACAAAGTTATTAAAAGCTAAACGATCGAACTTATCCCCAAGTGCTATTTCAACCTCTGCTCTAATTTCAAGTAGTCTCGATAATCCATAAAAGTAACTACCTGCTTGACCAGGCATTCTCATGGTATATCTATCAACTTCTTGTGTGGCTGCTGCTTTTGAAAAAGCTACATCATTGTGTAGTAGCTTGTAAGCGTGTTCTTTGGTTGTAAGACCCAAATTTAGCATGGGGTCTAACATAGCACGCGCGTTTCGTAGTAACCTATGCTGTAGAGCAATCAGTTGCCCTTCAATGGGAAGATAGGGAAGCATTTCTGCTTCAGCATAAAGTGCCCATCCTTCCACGTTAACGCTATTAAATGCATAATAAACTCGAGCAAGAGACACGCCTTGCTCTAACATGACAGAAAACTGTAATTCGTGACCAGGTCTACCTTCATGAGCACTCAATGTGTAGGCAACGGCGTTAAAGTTAAAGTCATCATAAGCTGCATCACCACTTAATGCAGGGTTGCCTGTTGTAAGAACAAATTGTCCTTGCTCACCTGTGTTACCAATAAAGGGAGGAGGTAACATATGTGGAGCAGGGCTACCTGCGGCTTCTGCCTCGCTAGCAAGCCTCATGATCATATTACGTTTGGGTAAGTCGACTACTTTATGTTTGCTGATGATGCTTTCTAGGTTTTTATTTATTTTATGGTAGTGACTTTCAATTTTTTCGTTTGATAATGACTCTGCTTTAAGCGCACGAATAACGTCTCGATAATCACTTGATGGTAAATTAAATTTTTCTGCGACTAAAGGGGCTAAAGCCTGCATATTGGCTTTCGTTATCATATAGCTTGCTTTTGCACGTTCAATTAGTAACTGAGGTGCTATATCAATGCCAACGGTTTTGAGCTTTAAGGCGTAAATTTCTGCGGGTAGTCTAAAGTTATCGCGAGTGTTTGGCATTACAACTTTCTCTGCCCATTGACGATAATCTTGTATTTGCTGAGTTAATAACAGCATATTGTCATTAGCTTTAGACAACTTGTTTTTATTAAATAGTTGCTGCAAACCTTCAACTAACGTAGTACTTCTAGCAAGTGCTTGTTTCACCTTTTCTTTTGTAGGGCCTATTAACGTGTCATTAGTTAAGGCTGTTTCAAATAAGGTTTTAGCTTGTTCAGTTAATGGAAGTTGTCCTGATTTGCCTACGTAACAAGCCAGCCTAGAAATGGCTGCCTGTTTACGTGAGCTAGACATTTGTTCATCTAATAATGCTGAAACCCCTTTGAATATAATTAATGGTACATCAACCCAAGGCAATAAATATTTATTCTCTAACGCATCGGTGGCGATAGTTTGCTCAATGTTACTAATAATAATATTAATATCTTGGCGTACAGGTAGTAGCTTTTCAGTTTGAAGAGACTGCTGTAATATTTTTTTATTGTGTTTGAGTGTGCTAATAAACTTATTTTGCTGCACTTTAGTTATATTACTGCAATGACTATCGGCTTCAATAATTCCGGTGAGGCTAGCAATTTCAGGCTGAAATTGACTCGCAATTTTCATCTGTTCGTTAGTATATTTATTACTAATATCAACCCAAGAGTTAGCTGATGACGTTAATGAAAACAAAGTAAGTAGTGGAATGGCGCAAGTGAATATTTTGCCTGACATTGGCAGAATCCCTTTTTATTATTTTGAATTTATTAGTATATAACTCAATAACAATTAAGCAAATATTCCTAAAAATCAAATTTAAAATATTAAACTGGCTAGGTTAAGTATAAAAACGAATAGTGTATTTAGCGTAAGTGAACCTCACTAACTAGTTTATAATAAGACACTAGGTACTTTTTTTAGCGTTTAATTGTTATAGTGGCTAATTCACTTTTTCACAAAACTCGCTTTTATAATGATTTTAAAAAAAATTTACTTAATCCCCGGCACAATGTGCAATGAAAGGCTATGGGTAGATTTTTTATCGTCAATAAGCAATATCATTGATGACTCTTATGAGTTTATTCATATTAAAATACCCAAGGGCAAATCATTTTCACAATTGTCTGCATATATAAATGATTTGATTGTTGATGAACAAGTTTTTCTCATTGGTTTTTCTTTAGGTGGATATATTGCTTCTCATTTTGCAAGCCACTACTCTCATCGTGTTAAGAAAGTATTTGTCATTGCTAATAGCCCTTGTGTATTACCTTTAGCTGAGCAGAAACAAAGACAAGAAATAGTTGAATTTGTTCGTTGTCATGGATACAAAGGAATGAGTAATGAGAGAGCTGTTCAACTTCTTGATAGTCAACAATTGCTTAGTGACAATCACGATGATAATGGCCAGCTTAATGAGTTGGTAAATATTATGCTTACCATGGATGCTGAGCTAGGAGAAACAGAGTTCTTAAGTCAAATGCGTTGTACAACTAAACGAACAGATCTTGGTGAAAAAATAACAAATAGTTGTGTGCCATTTGTATTCTATTTTAGTGAAAACGATGCATTAATGAATAAGCACTGGATAGATAACTTACAACAAGTAAGCGATAATTGTGTAATGATATGTACTCAAGGTGCAAGTCATATGTTACCACTTGAGAAACCCGATGAATTAGCAAGTTATATTCACAAGTGGCTTAATACGCATTAAGCAGAGGTAGTATACTAATACAGTTTAATAACTTTTTTACCCTGTCAATAAGTAGGAACTTATATGGAAGAATCAATTAATGTTTTTGGTGAGCCGTTAGAAGTGTGTGGCGGAAATCCTATCACTGGCTTTTATCGAGATGGTAAATGTAATACCTGTGAACAAGATACAGGCTCCCATACTGTGTGTATTGAAGCTTCTTCACAGTTTTTAGAGTACTCACGGTTTAAAGGTAATGATCTTTCAACACCAAGGCCTGAATTTGGCTTTGAAGGTATTAATGCTGGTGATACTTGGTGTTTGTGTGCCACTAGATGGTTAGAGGCATTAACAGAAGATAGAGCGCCAAGAATTTACTTAAAAAGAACCCATATTAAAGCACTTGAAATCATTCCAATGGAACTTTTAAAGCCTTACGCACTGGATTTGAGTTAAGTTAGTTGAACAAACTCAAGCATGTTGAAAGTGCTTGAGTTTGAATGAACATGCTAACTTGATATGCTCGCTTTAATTTGCTCCATAGTTGAATGGCGTACATCTTTACCTTCAACTAAATAAACAATGTATTCACAAAGATTTGTCGTGTGATCGCCAATACGCTCAAGCGCTCTTGCACACCATGTGACCCGTAAAGCATTTTTAATTTCACGTGGGTTTTCCATCATTTTAGTAACAAGTAATCGTGAAATGTTATCAAACTCTTCATCGACGATATTGTCATTTTTTATAATTTCTAATGCGGCATTTACATCCATTTGTGCATAAGCCGTTAATGCTTTATTTAATGTTTCACTGACATGTTTACCTAAATGTCTTAACTCGACAAGCGGTCTAGAGCCTTCTTCAGCAAAATTTCCTTTAGCAAGCTTTATGGCATTGCGGCCAAACTTTACTGATTCATCTCCCATACGCTCAAGATCAGTGATACTTTTAATTACGCTAACTAATAGGCGTAAATCACTTGCTGCAGGTTGGCGACGAGCGAGTATTTGCGTACAGAATTCATCAATTTCAAGCTCCATTGTATTCACTTCATGGTCGCGTTCTATTACCTTTAGCGCAAGTGTAGAATCAGCATTTAAAACGGCATTAAGGCCATCATTCACTTGCTGCTCAACTAGCTCTCCCATTTCCATTACCAGTGTTCTAACTTGTTCAAGCTCTTCATTAAAACGACGAGAAATATGTTTGTCTAGATGCAGGTTAGTTGTGAAACCTGAAGGTGTATTTGTACTTTCTTTTATTGTCATGTTGCTCTCCATCTAACCAAAACGGCCGGTGATATAGTTTTCAGTTAATTTGTGACTTGGGCGAGTAAAAATATCTTCTGTTTTTCCCATTTCAACAAGTTTTCCCATGTGAAAATAGGCCGTATGTTGAGATACTCGCGCTGCTTGTTGCATTGAGTGTGTGACGATAGCAATCGTATACTTTTCTTTTAACTCATCAATTAGCTCTTCAATGATGGCTGTTGCAATAGGATCGAGTGCTGATGCTGGCTCATCCATCAGAATAACTTCAGGACTTACCGCGATAGTTCTAGCAATGCACAATCGCTGTTGTTGGCCGCCAGATAAACCTGTACCTGGGTCGCTAAGTCTATCTTTTACTTCGTTAAATAGTCCTGCCTTTTGCAAGCTTGTTTCTACTATTTCATCTAATTCAGCTTTGTTATTGGTTAACCCGTGGATGCGAGCACCATAAGCCACATTGTCATAGATTGATTTTGGAAAAGGGTTTGGTTTTTGAAACACCATGCCAACACGTGCACGCAGTAACACTGGGTCAAGACTATTAGCGTAAATATCTTCACCATCAAGTGTGAACTTACCCGTAATATTGCAGATATCTATGGTGTCATTCATACGATTTAAGCTGCGTAAAAAGGTGGACTTTCCACAACCAGAAGGGCCAATAAGTGCCGTTACCTGATTTTTAGCAATATCTAGACTTATGTTATCAATGGCTTTTTTTGCGCCATAAAATACATTGGCATTTCTGATAGACATTTTTGCATCATCAGCATAAATACTACCAACGGTTTCAGTTAACTCAACTTCTGATAAATTTGTTTGAGTGGTTGTATTTGCTTGCTCTTGTGTAGGCAAAGTTATTGCGTTCATTGTTTATTCCTATTTCTTTTCAAATTTGCTGCGCAGCGTGGTAGCAGTAAGGTTTATCACCATAAGTAATGCTAATAACACTAAAATTGCTGCGGAAGTTTTTGCTAAAAATGCTCTTTCTGGGCTGTCGGCCCATAAAAATATTTGTACGGGTAATACGGTGGCTGAATCAACAATGCTGCTTGGCACGTCAACAATAAAAGCCACCATACCAATCATGAGTAACGGTGCTGTTTCACCTAATGCTTGCGCTACACCAATAATCGCGCCAGTGATGATACCAGGCATGGCTTGTGGCAATACATGCGAAAAGGTAACTTGCATTTTTGAAGCACCTAGACCTAAAGCCGCTTCTCTTATTGAAGGAGGAACCGCTTTTATAGCTGCGCGACTAGCAATAATAATTGTTGGTAAAGTCATTAACGTTAATACAATACCGCCAACTAAAGGAGCAGAGCGAGGCAAACCAAATAAATTGATAATAACGGCTAAACCTAGCAGTCCAAACACAATAGAAGGAACAGCGGCTAAATTATTAATATTTATTTCTATTAGGTCAGTAAACCGGTTCTTAGGTGCAAACTCTTCTAAATAAAGTGCCCCAGCAACGCCTAAAGGAAAAGATAACAGTAAGGTAACAAGCATAGTAAGCAATGTACCTGTTAATGCTCCCTTAATGCCGGCAAGTTCTGGCTCTCTTGAGTCTCCAGAAGTAAAAAACTCAAGGTTAAATCTACTTTCAATACGATGATTGTGTTGAAGTTGAGATAACCATTGTGCTTGTAGTTGATTAATTCTTAAACCAGCTTCACCTAAAGGGAAACCTTCTTTTAGATAACTATCAACATCATCGTCTAATCTCACCCATACATCAGTTTGTTTTTCTAATAAAAGGGGAGAACTGATTAAGTGGTCCTTTAACGTAAATTCTGCATTTGTACTTAATAATGAGGCTAATTTACGCTTGTTTTTGCGCCCACTAACCTCGGGAAACATTTGATAAAGAGATTTTCTCAAAACATTACGGTAGCTTGCTTGGGTAAGCTGTTTTTCTAGTAAAACTTTATCTGATGTTTTATTAACATTAAGCCATGTTGACTGGTAATTTACGTCAAGTTTAACCCAATGTTGATGAAATGCTGGTAAAGCTTTTATTGTAATATCGCTGAGTAAAGTAACAACTAATAGAAAGCCAAATAGCACAGATAAAAGTCCTAAGCTTTTGAAGCGTTTTTCTTTGCTATAGCGTTTTTTAAGGCTCAGTGCTACTTTCTCAGTAGTTGAATGACCATTTTGGATCTCAGTACAATCCATGTTGGTATTGTTGTTTAGTTTAGTCATATTGTTCTCTATATTTTCTAACGACTTTAAGCGCTAAAACATTTAGACCCAGCGTTGTGATAAATAACATTAAGCCAAGCGCGAAAGCTGCTAATGTTTTTGGACTATCAAACTCTTGATCACCAGTGAGTAGGGTAACTATCTGAACCGTTACGGTCGTTACTGAATCGAGCGGGTTGGCTGTTAGATTAGCTGCCATGCCTGCTGCCATAACGACTATCATGGTTTCACCTATAGCACGTGATATAGCAAGTAATATGGCGCCAACAATACCAGGAAGGGCTGCTGGTAATAAAACTTTTAGCACGGTTTCACTTCTTGTAGCTCCCATACCAAAAGAAGCTTCTTTTAATGCATTGGGTACAGCGCTTATGGCATCTTCAGATAATGATGATACAAATGGAATTATCATTGTGCCCATAACTAAACCCGCAGCCAAAGCACTTTCAGAAGCAACACTTAAGCCTAAAGATTCGCCTAAATTACGAATTACAGGAGCAACCGTTAATGCGGCAAAAAATCCGTAAACGACTGTAGGAATTCCTGCTAATATTTCTAACATAGGTTTTGCAACAGCGCGTAATTTAGCTGAGGCGTATTGAGATAAATAGATGGCAATCATTAACCCAACAGGTACAGCTAATAACATGGCAATAAAAGTTATTAATAAAGTACCTGCGAATAATGGAATTGCGCCAAAAGCACCAGAGCCTCCTACTTGATCACTTCGCATGGCCGTTTGAGGACTCCACTGAGTACCAAACATAAATTCAGCAGGAGAAACACTTTTAAAAAAATGAATAGACTCAAAAAGAACTGAAATGATAATACCAAAGGTTGTTAGTACTGCCACGGCTGACGAGGCAACTAATAACACACGTATAATACTTTCTGATTTTTGTCTTGCTTGATATGTAAGACTAAATTTTCTTATAAGTAAACCAACACTCACACAAGAAATAATTAGCACTAAAGCTGTTTTTAGCCAAGTAGCTTGCTGGTTTAATGTTTGTAGTGTGTGTGCAGCTTGATATTGAGTTTGCGTGTTGATATCACTATTAAGGTTGATTTTTTGTAATATTTCAGACGATAACTCGGAATTTGCGATTGAACGAATGTTATTTAAATATAAGCCAAGATCTACACTGGATAATGCTTGCACATTTTGTGGTAGCGTTGCTTTAAGAAATTGTTCAACAACTAGTTGCTCACCGCTGTTAAATATCAATAAAGCAATTAAGGCAGGTAAGCCACATACCATGGCCGTAAGTAGACCAAACTGTTGAGGCAAACTGGTAAGTTCTTTTTTATGCTCTACGCCACCGGCAACTTTCAAAGAACGTTGTACGCCAAACCAATAACTAAATAACGTTAGGCAAAGTAAAACAAAAAATAATAAAGATGTATTCATAGGTTAGAAGCTAATTTTTAGAAAAAGTAACCCAACCTTTTAAAATAAAGGTTGGGAGTATTTTGAACTGTAGTGGCTAGTTCAATACTAATGGTGAAAGAGACATTACACCTTGACGCACTTTTGCTAGCTTCTTAGTGCCTAAAGGTATTAAACCTTTATCAGTTAAGTAACCTTCTTCACCCATAGCAGCTTCACTTGTAAACTCTTTTAGGAATTCTAAAATACCCGGTACTTTGTTAACGTGAGCATTTTTAACATAGAAGTAAAGTGGGCGAGAAACAGGGTATGAACCGTCTGCGATAGCTTCAAATGTTGGTCCTTGGCCATCAATAATAGAACCTTGTAATTTGTCACTGTTTTGGTCTAAAAAGCTAAAACCAAAAATACCAAATGCTTTAGTATTGGCTGATAACTTTTGCACAATTAGGTTATCGTTTTCACCGGCTTCGATGTAAGCATGGTCTTCACGAACGCTGTGGCAAATTTCTTTGTATTTAGATTTATTTTGTTTTTTGATGGCTTTAATCCATGAGAATTTTTTACAACCACCTTCTAGTACTAATTCAGCAAATGCATCGCGAGTACCTGAAGTAGGCGGTGGACCTAATACTTCAATTTTGTTTGCAGGTAGTGAAGGGTTAATTTCACTCCATAATTTGTATGGGTTAGCAACTAATGTATTGCTGCCATCTTTTGCAGGAACGTCTTTTGCTAAGGCTAAAAATAATTCCTTGCGAGTGACTTTCATTGGTGAAGTAGCATTTGAGTTAGCAACGACTATACCGTCATATCCAACTAACACTTCAGTAATACTGGTAACACCATTTTTAACACACATATCGAATTCACTTTTTTTCATTCGACGTGAAGCATTTGAAAGGTCAGGGGTGTTAATTGCGTTACTAGCACAAAATAACTTCATTCCACCGCCAGTACCTGTAGATTCAATTTTTGGGGTTTTAAAGTCTGTACTTTTCCCAAAGCGCTCTGCAACAACGGTTGAAAAAGGATATACAGTTGATGAGCCTACTGCAGTTATAGTGTCACGATTACCACCTTGTGCATTAGCATAAGCACTTGTTAATGCTGTTGCAGCGAGTGATAGGCTGATTATTGTTTTCTTCATATTCATTTTATTAGTAAAAGTGTTCATATGATTTCTCAATTTAATTGAATTAATAATTTTTAGACTGAATACTGTGTCTAAGTTCAAGCTCATTTTTTAACTGTGTGCAGTGTAAAAATTTTATATGACAACTAAGTGAACGATTTATGACACTTATGTGACAACGTAAAACAGCCTTGTATTTTTTCAAAAAGATGCTGTACTCAATTAAATTTATGTGTAAAAATAACATTACAAACCGCGTAACTAAATCTTTACGATATTGTGTTTTTTGTTTTATTCAAGCTACAGCCTTTTAAAACTGTACTTGGACTTTTCAATATTTTCTGCAAATCTTGTTTTATCCTGCGCATTTTTCAATTATTAGTTTTTTAGGAATAAACCATGACGCCTGCAAACCACAAAAGTACTTTGAATGATATCCATGTTAATGAAGAGCATGTTCTTATAACGCCTGAGCAACTAAAAAAAGAATTGCCGTTAAAAGAGTCGAGTAGAGACTTTGTTAAAGCGGCACGTAAAATTACGGGAGATATTATTCACAAGCGTGATCCACGCTTATTAGTGATTAGTGGCCCTTGCTCTATACATGATGTTGATGCGGCAAAAGAATATGCACGTGAGCTTAAAAAGCTACATGATAAGCATCAAGACTCTTTATACATTGTGATGCGTGTTTATTTTGAAAAACCTCGTACTACTGTAGGTTGGAAAGGATTAATTAATGATCCGCATATGGATGGCTCATTTGATGTTGAAACAGGCTTAAGAAAAGCTCGAGAACTGTTGATCTATTTAACAGAGCTTGGTTTACCACTTGCAACAGAAGCCTTGGATCCTATTAGCCCACAATATTTAGCAGAACTATTTAGTTGGTCAGCTATTGGTGCCCGTACAACAGAATCACAAACTCACAGAGAAATGGCCAGCGGATTATCTATGCCAATTGGCTTTAAAAATGGTACTAACGGTAGTTTAGATGTTGCAATTAATGCATTGCAATCAGCAGCATCATCACATCGTTTTATGGGTATTAATCGTCAAGGACAGGTGGCTTTGATTAAAACGTCGGGCAACCCTGATGGTCATGTTATTTTACGTGGTGGAAAACAACCAAATTATGACAGTGTTAATATCAGTGAATGTGAGCAAGTTTTGGCTAAGCATAAATTAGAGCCAGGTATTGTAGTGGATTGTAGTCACGGTAATTCAAATAAAGATTATCGTCGTCAACCACTTGTTGCAACGAATGTTTTTAATCAAATTTGTGAAGGCAATAAGTCAATTATAGGTATAATGCTAGAAAGTAACATCAATGCGGGAAATCAGTCTAGTGACTTGCCACGTGATGAGATGGAATATGGGGTTTCAGTAACAGATGCCTGTATCGATTTAGAGCTGTCTCTTATACACATCTCCGAGCCCACGAGACGTAGAGGAATCTC
>OJGT01000154.1_pt1 | contig 12856 bp, 9 predicted proteins | sample 1595031 | NCBI WGS metagenome assembly OJGT01 (sample SAMN05416857, study PRJEB24817) | seawater metagenome | isolation source: Sea water | place: Canada:Atlantic | collected 2013-11 | reverse complement strand
ATCAAACGATGATCGAACGCTTTCAAACGAATGCGAATTCTTTGATTTGACATGAAGACAAATCCCCTTTTAAAAGAACAAAAAAATACATCCCTCTGCTTCCTTATGTGCCGGAAGGGGGTGTATTAACTAAAAACATTCAACCCAAAATTAGGGTTGCTGTATCAAAAAATAACTTTTTGTTATTATTTGAGCTTGCTTACCTTTGAATTAACTTCAAATTATGTAAACAAATCACACACAGTTCACCTGAATGTGGATGCGTATTATACCTAGGTTTATAAATTGAGCAAGTAATTATTTTATTGCTCTATTTTTTGGTGTTAACGCTACTCATTAGTTGGCTAGAGCCGAAAATAGAAATACAGCTATTCAGCCGCTATAACCGTTATTTATTTGACTAGTTTAACTGCAAATATGAGTTCCTCTATATAATGTATAACATAAAGTTTTAAAGGCTAAGTAAATAGAGGTAGATTATTAGCTTCTCTTATTTACAAAGTATCATTTGGATTATCATAAAGATGCTATAAGAAAGATATGAGTGTTAATTACACATAAGAATGCTCTTTTTATGTAACAAAAAAGTACCGTCCAGAAAATAGCTGAATATAAAACTCATAAATAATACAGGGTTTATCATTTCTCAATCATTAAAGATGTGGATTATTACTGCCATAATTCTATTAGTTATATACTTAGGGTTTTATACTTTTTTCTTATTTCAAGACGAATTCTGCAGATTATTTATACTATTTACAATTTGTTTACCAATTTTCTATCGATCCTTGTCGAGTAATGTTATACTCGCGCGCAAATTTTCAACAAGTTCTACTTTTTACCTTATATATGTATAAGAAGAAAAAAGCAGAATAGACATTAACTAAATAGAGTAAAGTAATGGCAGATTTATCCAAATACAGAAACATTGGTATTTTCGCTCACGTTGATGCGGGTAAAACCACAACAACTGAACGTATCCTAAAACTTACAGGTCAGATCCATAAAACTGGTGAAGTACATGACGGTGAGTCAACGACTGATTTCATGGAACAAGAAGCTGAGCGCGGTATTACTATCCAGTCTGCAGCAGTAAGCTGTTTTTGGAACGATCACCGTTTCAACGTTATCGATACTCCTGGTCACGTTGATTTCACAGTTGAAGTTTACCGTTCACTTAAAGTTCTTGATGGTGGTGTTGGTGTATTCTGTGGTTCTGGTGGTGTTGAACCACAATCAGAAACTAACTGGCGTTACGCGAACGATTCAGAAGTTGCACGTATCATCTTCGTAAACAAATTAGACCGTTTAGGTGCTGATTTCTACCGTGTTGTTAAACAAACTCAAGACGTATTAGGTGCTAACCCACTTGTTATGGTTTTACCAATTGGTGAAGAAGATGAGTTTACTGGTGTTGTTGACCTTCTTACTCGTAAAGCATGGGTATGGGATGACACAGGTCTTCCTGAAAACTTTGAAATTCAAGATGTTCCTGCTGACATGGTTGATAAAGTAGAAGAATACCGTGAAATGCTTCTTGAAACTGCACTTGAGCAAGATGATGAGCTTTTCGAAGCCTATTTAGAAGAAGGTGTAGAACCTTCTATGGAAGATATCAAACGTTGTATCCGTAAAGGTACACGTACTATGGACTTCTTCCCTACTTACTGTGGTTCTGCTTTCAAAAACAAAGGTGTTCAAAACATTCTTGATGCTGTTGTTGATTACTTACCATCACCTACAGAAGTTGATGCTCAACCTCTTACTGATGAAGAAGGTGAACCTACTGGCGCAGTAGCAACTGTTTCTGCCGATGAATCATTCAAAGCATTAGCATTTAAAATCACAGATGACCGTTTTGGTACATTAACTTTCGTACGTATCTACTCTGGTACATTGAAGAAAGGCGATACCATTCTTAACGCTGCTACAGGTAAAACTGAGCGTGTTGGCCGTATGTGTGAAATGCAAGCTGATGACCGTAACGAACTTACTTCAGCACAAGCTGGTGATATCATCGCGATTGTTGGTATGAAGAGTAACGTTCAGACAGGTCACACACTATGTGATCCTAAAGATCCTATCGTTTTAGAAGCGATGGTATTCCCTAAGCCGGTAATTTCAATTTCAGTTAAGCCTAAAGATAAAGGTTCTACAGAGAAAATGGGTATTGCTATCGGTAAAATGGTTGCAGAAGATCCTACTTTTAAAGTTGAAACTGATGAAGATTCAGGCGAAACAATTTTATCTGGTATGGGTGAGCTTCACTTAGATATCAAAGTAGATATTCTAAAACGTACCTACGGTGTTGAATTAGAAGTTGGTAAGCCACAAGTTGCCTACCGTGAAACAATTACTGCAGAGATTGAAGATTCTTACACACATAAGAAACAATCTGGTGGTTCTGGTCAGTTCGGTAAAATTGATTACCGTATCAAGCCTGGCGAACCTGGTTCTGGTTTTGTATTTAGCTCTGTTGTTGTTGGTGGTAACGTTCCTAAAGAATTCTTCCCAGCAATCGAGAAAGGCTTCAAAGGCATGATGGAAACTGGTGTTCTTGCTGGCTTCCCTGTACTTGACGTTGAAATTGAATTATACGATGGTGGTTTCCATGCGGTTGATTCATCTGCTGTTGCATTTGAACTTGCTGCTCGTGGTGCTTTCCGTCAATCAATTCCAAAAGCTGGCGCTCAGTTAATTGAACCTATCATGAAAGTTGATGTGTTTACTCCTGATGATCACGTTGGTGATGTTATTGGTGATTTAAACCGTCGTCGTGGCATGATCGGTGGTCAAGACGCTGGTGTTTCTGGTGTTCGTATTAAAGCTGACGTACCTCTTTCAGAAATGTTCGGTTACATCGGATCTTTACGTACTATGACATCTGGCCGTGGTCAATTCTCAATGGAATTCTCTCACTACATGCCTTGTCCTAACAATGTAGCTGAAGAAGTAATTGCAGAAGTTAAAGCTGCAAAAGCTGCTAAAGACGCTGCTAGAAAATAATTAACGCTTCTCTTTAAAAGGAATTGTTAATTTAAAAGCCCACCTTCTTTTTAATGTGGGCTTTTTTGTGCCTGTTATTTAGGTATTAATGTATATCTCATTAAATCTTTTTACGAACAGATCAAAAAAGGGCTGATAATTTCTTATCAGCCCTTTCATATTAATAACTTTCTTGAACTAAGAAGTATTAACTCTTTTGTTCACGCTCAATAGCGCGATAAGCGATATCTGTTCTAAATTCTACGCCTTGCCATGTCACTTGGTGCAACAGCTCATAAGCAAGCTGTTGTGCTTCAGTAACCGTATTACCTAACGCAGTAGCACAAAGAACACGACCACCATTAGTTGTTACTTCACCTTGAGCATTTAACTTAGTACCTGCATGAAAGGTTTTAGCTGCTGTGTTGGTGTTAGTATCAAGACCTGAAATCACGTCACCTTTAGGGTAGCTTGCTGGGTATCCTTGTGCTGCAAGCACAACACCTACTGCCGCACGACTATCAAAGTCAGCTGTTACTTTATCTAATTCACCACGGGTTGCAGCAAGACAAAGTTCAACAATATCTGATTGTAAACGCATCATAATAGGCTGAGTTTCTGGATCACCAAAACGACAGTTATATTCTATTACATTTGGCGTTCCGTCAGCAGCAATCATTAAACCTGCATATAAGAAGCCACTGTAAGGTGCATCTTCATTAGCCATGCCTTCTACTGTTGGCATAATTACTTCATTCATAATGCGATCATGTATTTCAGGCGTTACTACTGGCGCTGGTGAGTAAGCACCCATACCACCTGTATTAGGACCTAAGTCACCATTAAGTGCGCGTTTATGATCTTGGCTCGTTGCCATAGGTAAAACATTTTTACCATCAACCATTACAATAAAGCTTGCTTCTTCACCTTCTAGAAATTCTTCAACGACCACACGGTGCCCTGCATCACCAAAAGCATTACCTGCTAACATATCTGTAATAGCATCTTCTGCTTCAGATAACGTAAGTGCAACTATTACACCCTTACCTGCTGCTAAGCCATCGGCTTTAACTACAATTGGTGCACCTTGTTCACGTACGTAAGCAAGTGCAGGTTCAACTTCAGTAAATTTAGCGTAACTTCCCGAAGGGATTTTATTTCGTTCAAGAAAATCTTTGGTAAAAGATTTAGAACCTTCAAGTTGCGCTGCTTTTGCGCTTGGACCAAAGATAGCTAAGCCTTGTGCTTGAAAAGCATCCACAACACCATCAACTAATGGCTGCTCTGGACCCACAATAGTTAATGTAACGTTTTCACTTTGTGCAAAGGCAACAAGCGCTTCATTATCACTAACATCTATAGATACATTTTCTAACTTGTCTTCAATCGCGGTCCCAGCATTACCTGGAGCTACAAATACTTTAGTAACTTGACTAGACTGAGCCGCTTTCCATGCTAGAGCATGCTCACGACCACCTGATCCTATAACTAAAATTTTCATTATATTTCCTATTTTATCTCTTATTTACTATTTACTTAACCGCGCTAAACACTATAGGTAAGGCGAGAAAGCTATTGTTTGTTTTTTTCTTTAAAATCACTAAAACGAGTATTTTCAGGTTTGATAAATTTTAACGTCATTCGATCACTTTCACCAATCGCTAAGTATTTTGCTTTATCTTTTTCACCTAAACGTAATACTGGTGGTAATGTCCACACACCTTTTGGATGTTGTGCTAGATCTTTAGCATTTGCATTAATCTCACTTGCACCAGCAAATCGAAAGCCCGCGGTCTTTGCTTGTTTAATTGTTTTAACTTCTGAAACATAACCAGCCGCTTTTTCAGGGGCAACACCAATAGGTAACCTATGTTCAACTACACCAAGTATGCCACCAGGTTTAAGTGCATTAAAGGCATCTTTAAAGACCTGCTCTACACCTTCATCTTTCCAGTTATGCAAGTTACGAAAAGTTAACACAAGATCAGCACTACCCTGCGGTGCTAATTCGCTTTGTTTGCGTGGTACAAAATCAGTTAATACCACTTCACTAAAAACAACATTAGAAGCTAATTTTTTTTCTAAACGCTTTCGTGAATTAGAATAATAGTTATCTTCGCCAGTATCAGGATAATGGGCACCGTAAAGTTTACCTTTACCTTTTAGCGCGGGAGCCAAAATCTCAGTATACCAACCACCACCGGGGGTAATTTCAACCACAGTCATGTCTGGTGTAAAACCAAAAAACTTTAAGGTTTCTACTGGATGACGGTATTGATCTCGGGCTTTGTTTTTAGTTGAACGATGCTCACCTGACACAGATTGTTCAAGCGCATTACTGCCATGGTCATGATTAGCATGTGCATAAACAGCCACGCTAGCCAAGGCACTGAGGCTAAGCGTTGAAGCAACGATTGTTGAAGTTAAAAGCGATTGTAAACTTTTTAATTTAGCCATAATATTTCCGTTAATTGTTGGTATTACTAAAAGATAATTAGTTATAGCAAATTTTAAACAAACAAGCAGCGTTGATTTTGTTACATATAATTAACAACCAACACTGCCCTAATATTTAACTAAACTTTGTATGTTAAATTTAATAAGTACTCTTTAAGTTGTTAAAAGTAACCTACAGAAGATTGCACGGAGCTGACGCTAGTCATTACTCCATACATCCTGTACTCCGCCTTACAGGCCATCCTTCGGATGTTCAAATTATTTCCCGAAGAATTTGTGAGTACATTCTACAACTAAATTACAACTAACAACGACAAGAATCTATATTAATGGCGGAAGTGACGCATACCTGTGAATACCATAGCAATGTTATGTTCATCAGCAGCAGCGATAACTTCATCATCACGCATAGAACCGCCCGGTTGAATTACCGCAGTAATACCCGCTTCTGCAGCAGCGTCTAAACCGTCACGGAATGGGAAAAATGCATCTGATGCCATTACTGAACCTTTCACTTCAAGATTCTCATCAGCCGCTTTAATACCAGCAACTTTTGCTGAATAAACACGACTCATTTGACCTGCGCCAACACCAATAGTTGAACTATTTTTAACGTAAACAATCGCATTAGATTTAACAAATTTTGCTACTTTCCAACAAAATTGTAAATCACGCATTTCATCTTCTGAAGGTTGACGTTTAGTCACAACTTTTAAGTCATCGCTTGTTACGCTGCCTTGATCAGTATCTTGTACCAATAAACCACCGTTAACGCGTTTAAAGTCAAAACCTGTAGTTTTAGTATCCCACTGACCACATTCTAATAAACGAAGGTTAGGCTTAGTTGCTACAACTTTTGCAGCTTCTTCAGAAATAGTTGGTGCAATAATAACTTCAACAAATTGACGAGAAACAATTGCTTCTGCTGTAGCTGCATCTAACTCACGATTAAAAGCAATAATGCCACCAAAAGCAGAAGTAGGATCCGTTTTATAAGCGCCTTCATAAGCCACTAAAATATCATCACCAATCGCAACACCACATGGATTAGCATGCTTAACAATAACACACGCTGGTTCGTCAAATTCTTTAACACATTCTAACGCCGCATCAGTATCTGCGATGTTGTTATAAGATAACGCTTTACCTTGTAACTGTGTTGCCGTAGAAACTGACGCTTCTTCAGGATTAGCTTCTTTATAAAAAGCAGCATCTTGATGAGAGTTTTCACCGTAACGTAAATCTTGTGTTTTAATAAATTGGCTATTAAAAGTGCGTGGGAACTTAGCTTTTTCATCAAATGATGCTGTTGCTTCTTTATCACCGTACGCTGGTAACATTTTACCAAAGTAGTTTGCAATCATACCGTCATAACTAGCTGTGTGCTCATAAGCAGCAATAGCTAAATCAAAACGTGTTTGATACGTTAATGAGTCATCATTGTTGTCTAATTCAGTTAATACACGATCGTAATCGCTAGCATTTACAATAATAGTAACATCTTTATGGTTCTTAGCAGCTGCACGAACCATTGTTGGGCCACCAATATCAATGTTTTCAATGGCATTTTCTAAGGTACAATTTTCATCGCTAACAGCATTAGCAAAAGGATATAAATTAACCACAACCATATCAATTGCATTGATATCATTTTCTGCCATCACGCCTTCATCTGTACCACGACGCGCTAAAATGCCGCCATGTACTTTAGGGTGTAATGTTTTAACACGACCATCCATAATTTCTGGGTGACCTGTGTAATCAGACACTTCAGTTACTTTGATGCCATTTTCAGCTAATAGTTTTGCAGTACCACCAGTAGAAAGAAGATCAACACCTTTCTCACTTAAGCGACGAGCAAATTCAACAATACCTGCTTTATCAGAAACACTTAATAGTGCGCGTTTAATTGGACGTGGAGTATCCATTTTGTATGCTTACCTTATTAGTAAATTAATTTAAATAGAGGTTAAAAATCATAAATATTAAAAAATAAAAGCACCCTAGGGTGCTTTTATTTGGCAGGGTAACCCTGCCTGAGTATTAGTTCATACCGTATTTTTTTAATTTCTTACGTAATGTACCACGATTGATACCTAGTAAGTTTGCAGCTCTTGTTTGATTACCGCGTGTATACATCATCACTTCTTCTAACATTGGCGCTTCTATTTCGCTTAATACAAGGTCATACATATCATCAACGTCATTACCATTTAACTGCTTTAAGTAGTTATTGATTGCTATTTTAGCTTGAGTACGCAAAGGAGACGTTTTAGTTTGCGTTTGGATATCACCAGTGATAAATGGAGAAGAAATATTTTGTTCGAACATAGTGTACAACTCTTTCTATTAATATAAATAAAACAATCAACTGCTCATTAATGAACAAATTGATCAAAACAAAGGCTTAACATCTCAAGCTGTTCGCTTGTTGACGATAAACCATTAAAATTAGCTCTAAAAGCTTTGCCTTGATTACCTGCAAACTGCAGAGTAAAACCTTCACCCACTTCTTCACCTAGTAAAGCTAGTGAATGAACATACCAAGACATATGTTTACGAGCGATTCTCACGCCCATGTAGTCACCATAAAACTGATGTAATTCCTTTACATGTCCAATTAAAATTGAACGTACCTCATTCACTGAGGGAGCAGGTAATTTGGTTCCTGTTTTCAAAAAATGATTAATTTCTCGAAAAATCCAAGGTCGCCCTTGAGCACCTCGGCCAATCATTATGGCATCAGCACCGGTATAGCTTAAAACCTGCTCAGCTTTCTCTACCGACGTAATATCACCATTAGCTACAACAGGTATTGATACGGCTTCTTTAATTGCTTTAATCGTGTCGTACTCTGCACAGCCTTTATAAAAGTCATTACGAGTGCGACCATGTACAGCTAACGAAGCAATACCGTTATCTTGAGCAATTTTTGCTATTTCAATACCGTTACGGCTATTTTCACACCATCCTGTGCGAATTTTTAACGTAACCGGAATATCTACCGAATTCACCACAGATTTCACAATTTGCTCAACCTGCGCTGGTTCTTTTAATAAAGCAGAACCCGCTAATTTTTTATTTACCTTTTTTGCTGGGCACCCCATATTGATATCAATAATTTGTGCGCCATTATCAGCATTAATTTTCGCTGCAAAAGCTAACTCGTCAGCACAACTACCCGCAATTTGTACACTGCGAATTCCGGCATCATCACTATGAAGCATTCTTAGTTTTGACTTTTCGGTATTCCATACTTTCGGATTTGACGACACCATTTCTGATACCGCTAAACCTGCACCTAATCGACAACATAACTCACGAAAAGGTTGATCAGTAATTCCAGCCATTGGGGCTAGAAAAACGTTACTGTCAAATTGATATGAACCGATTTTCAAACCATCACCACACTGACTACTTTTTGAGCTACTATTCAAAAGGGCGCTAAGTTTACGTGTTTTTTTGTGAGTTGAAAAGCATAGAATTTAAACAAAAGTTGTTTTTTTATCAGTTTTTAATATTGACTTTTAACAAAGTATTGTTGTGCGTGTTTTTCATACAATTATTCATCAAATTTTCCTGTATTTCTCACCTGTAAAATAGAATGATGAAAGGATAACTGTGTTGAACAAGTAACATTAATGGTTAATATATTAAGTATAATAAGGGGTGTGAGGAGTTTTGGAATAAAAGTTATAGAAGAGGTATAACTAATTTATTACGACGTAATGTTCAACCTCAGTCAGATGATGTTGATATAACCAATGGCAATTTGAGTCGTTGCACCATTAGTTAATCATATAGATTAGTACATTTGAACAAAACTAATTGGCTTTCTTTTGTCCATTAAGACGAACCCACTCTTCTTGAACAGTAACAGGTTCCATATCACACCATTGACCATAAATGGTTTGTAGATTGTCAGCTTGTTCTTCTAATACACCTGATAACGCAAGTAACCCTTGATCACCCACAAACTCAATAATAGTTGGTGCGAGTTCGCGTAATGGACCCGCTAAAATATTAGCCACGACTACATCTGCTTTTAAGGTAGGTTGATCTTTGGGTAGATAAAGTTCTAGTCTATCGTCAACATTATTTCGTTTTGCATTGGCAAGGCTTGCTTGTAATGCCTGTGGGTCAATATCAATACCGATAACTTTTTTCGCACCTAGTTTAAGCGCAGCCAAAGACAAAATTCCTGAGCCACAGCCAAAATCAACGACTGTTTTATCTTTTAAGTTTAAGCCGTCAAGCCAAGTTAAACACAATGCTGTTGTAGGATGCGTACCTGTTCCAAATGCTAAACCGGGATCTAACATAACATTAACGGCTTCTGGCTCTGGAACATCACGCCAGCTAGGGCAAATCCACAAGCGATCACCAAATTTCATCGGATGAAAGTTATCCATCCATTCGCGTTCCCAATCTTTATCTTCAAGTTGTTCAAGTTTATAACGCATCTCTGCTTTATCTGGATGAATACTTTGTAAATATTGAATGACTTTATCCATATCATGACTTGCTTCAAATAACCCCATAACTACAGTATTTGACCAATAAATCACTTCATCACCTGGTAGCGGTTCATATATAGGTGTATCTTTTGCGTCTATAAAAGTAACGGCTTGTGATCCACATGCAACTAACCAGTCACTGTATTTTTCTGCTGTTTCTTCATTAGCGCTTAATCTAAGTTGTATCCAAGGCATTTCAATATTCCAATAATAAGTGTTCTTGCTTTATACCCAAACCGGTTGAAGATGCATATTGATAATCACTTGCTCAGTGTTCCCGAAACTCTCATCTTCAAATGGCTTGGATAAATGCTGACAATAAATATCTATAATGAGAGTTTATCACTCATTGGTGATAGAGTTATCATAAATTCACATAATACGAAGCAAATACCATGTTAGATTTATTACCTGATTTATTTGATGATTATAGCGAGCAATTACAGTTAGCAGAGCCACTTTTCAACGACTACGGTGGTAAATCCATCTTTAGTGGTGAAATCATAACTGTTTCTTGTTTTAACGATAATTCAAAAGTAAAAGAATTAGTAGCAACTGACGGTAGTGGAAAAGTCATGGTCGTTGACGGTAAAGCAAGTGTAATACGTGCATTACTAGGTGATATGTTAGCAGAAAAAGCCGTCGCTAATGGCTGGCAAGGTATTGTAATTAATGGTTGTATTCGAGATGCAGGCACCATAGCAACTTTAGCACTTGGTGTTAAAGCACTAGGTTGCAATCCAATAAAAACTGAAAAACTAGGTATAGGTGAAGTCAATGTTACTGTTGAGTTTGCTGGCCTTACCTTTATTCCAGGTCAATTTATTTATGGCGATGCTAATGGCTTAGCTATCAGCGAAAAAAAATTAATGTTAAAGTAATATAAACACATTACTACCAGCACAATATCATGAAATACTTCCCTGTTTTTCTCGATGCAAACTATATCACCGCCATGGTTATTGGCGGTGGTGAAGTAGCATCACGCAAGATTGAACTCTTATTAAAATCAACGAGCAATATAACTATCATGAGTAATGATGTTTGCGCCAGTGTTGAACGTTTAATTTCATTGCACAAATTAACATGGCTAAAACATAATTATCAGCAGGGACACCTTTCTCATATTAATTTAGTGATAGCGGCCACTGATGATACCGAGGTTAACAAAGCGATAGCAACGGAAGCCCGCACAAAAGATATTTTAACCAATGTGGTCGATCAGCCAGAATTATGTACTTATATAACTCCTGCAATTATTGATAGAGATCCAATGATTATTGCGCTATCAAGTTCAGGAAGTGCCCCAATACTAATTCGTATGTTACGTGAACAAATTGAAAAAACCTTACCACAAGGTTATGGAAAACTAGCTGATTTTTCATTTAAATTTCGTGATCATGTAAAAGCCCGTGTGAAGGGAATACGCAATAGACGCAGCTTTTGGGAAAACACACTGAGAGGCCCAATAGGGCAAGCAGTTTTGGACGGTGAGCAACAACAAGCTGAGCAGCAACTCATTGCGAGTATTAAACAAGAAATAGCTCCTCCAAGTGGTGAAATTATATTTATCCACACCAAAGAAGGTAATCCTGATAATTTAACGTTAAGTGCTCATCGAGCTATGCAATTTGCTGATGCTGTATTTTACGATGATAAAGTAAATGCACAATTGATTGAATATATTCGCCGTGATGCTGAAAAGTTTCATCAGCCAATATTGTCTGAAATACTACTTAATTACCAACACGCGATTGAACTGGCAAAGCAAGGACAGCGTGTTCTCTACTTATTAGCGGGAAATGAGCCTTTACCTAAAAATGAGGCCCTTTTAACAAGTGGGATAATGACACAAGAATTAGTCAGCGGAAGTTAATTGAAAAGGGATTGTTATCTAACAATCCCTTTTTATATGTAAGTTACCTTACAAACTAAATTTACAGTAAAATCAAAAAGCAATTAACGTGAAATAGAATCTTCTATAGTTTCAATTCTATCTCGACCATTTTTCTTAGCCTTATACATTGCAGTATCTGCACTGTTAAGTAATGCTTCAAAACTTTCATGATCTGCAGTAGCAATAGAAACCCCAATACTTACTGTCACCAAAACATCTTTACCTTCGAACGATAAACAATTATTGGCTAAAGAGCGTTGGATACGCTTCGCTGTTTCTATTGCACCACTTAACTCACTATCAGGTAAAATAATTACAAATTCTTCACCTCCGTAGCGAGCAAAAAAATCTACCTTTCGAATTTCATTTGAGCAAACTTTACAAATCCTTTTTAATACTTCATCACCAAACAAATGACCATATTGATCATTTATTTTTTTAAATAAATCGCAATCTAATAGTATAACAGCCAATAGACTTTGGTTACGTTGTACACGTGAAAATTCAGCACTTCCACGTTCAAACAATGCGCGACGATTAGCTATGTTAGTTAGAGAGTCTGTCTTTGATAGTTGCTCTAATACATAGGTTTTTTCAGCAACAATTTTTTTCATCGCTTCCAAAGATATCGTTGTTTCACTCAGCTTTTTATTCATTGAATTAAATGCAGTAGCAATACTCTCAAATTCTTCTGATTGAATAGAAAGTTTTATTTTTTGAAAGCGTCCACTATGATTTTTTGCAAAAGCATCTTTAACTTCACTGAGCGACACTTTAAATATTTTAATTAAGTTAAAAGCACCAAAAACCAAAATAACTAAACTCAATGCTAAAATAGAGACAATAAAAAGAACCTGATGTTTAATAACATTTTTGATATCTTTTTTAACGATAGTTGAAAGCTGAATAGAGTCAGAAAGAATTGCTTCTAGTTGCATGATTAATCTTATTTTTAAATGCCTTTTGATCTGTCTCTTATACACATCTGACGCTGCCGACG
>OJGT01000153.1_pt1 | contig 13037 bp, 9 predicted proteins | sample 1595031 | NCBI WGS metagenome assembly OJGT01 (sample SAMN05416857, study PRJEB24817) | seawater metagenome | isolation source: Sea water | place: Canada:Atlantic | collected 2013-11 | reverse complement strand
AGCGTCAGATGTGTATAAGAGACAGTTAATGGACTTAGCAAATGTACTGATCGGTGCTTGTTTAAAAGGCCTATCTGAACAGCTTGATATCGCCTTTAGCCAAGGACATCCTGTTGTATTGGGTCAACATAGAAAAATATCAGAATTAATTGCTAATAATTCTTCTAAATGGAAAAAAACATTAGCAATTGAAATTAGTTATAGCATTGAAAATTATCCAATTAAGTGTGATTTACTCTTGTTGTTTACTGAGAACTCAATGAAAGCAATGAACAATAAATTATCATATTTACTTGCTTAGGTTGTTGAGTTTAACTCGTAATATTTACATCAAAATCACATAGACTTTAATAAGAACGGAATTGACCATGTCATTAGAAACCTCACAACTGAATGAATTACACTGGTTAATGGAAATGCTTCATAACATTGATGTTGGCTTAGTGGTATTAGATAAAGAGTATAAAGTACAAATTTTTAATGGTTTTATGGAAAACCATAGTGGTTATTTACCCAGAGAAGTTAAAGGAAAGCTACTCTTTGAATTATTTGATGAAATTCCTCAAGATTGGTTTGTACGCAAAGCTGAATCAGTCTTTTTATTAAAAAATAAAGCATTTACTATTTGGGAACAGCGACCGTTTTTATTTAAATTTAATAGTTATCGTCCTGTTACAGGTAGTTCTGATTTTATGTATCAAAACACTACTTTTATTCCGTTAATGTCTTCAACGGGCGAGGTGAGTCATTTATGTTTACTTGTTTATGATGTCACTGATAATGCTGTTCATAAATTAAGTTTAGAAAAAGCCAATGCAGAGTTAGCAATACTTAGTCAAACAGATGGCTTAACTCAACTATATAATCGTGAGCATTGGGAAAACTGCTTGCAAGCAGAGTATAAAAGGTGGACACGAAGTCAACATTCAAGCTCGTTGGTTATGCTTGATATTGATCACTTTAAGAAGGTAAATGATACTTATGGTCATGTGGTTGGAGATGAAGTTATTCGACATCTTTCGAGCATTATCAAATACCATGCAAGAGAAACAGATATATCTGGTCGTTATGGCGGTGAAGAGTTTGTTATTTTATTAGCCGATACTCCACTGAAAAATGCGTATGTATTTGCTGAGCGCTTACGCAGGGAAGTAGAAGCATCGATCTGTAAATATAATGACATTGATCTTAAATATACTATTAGTATTGGTATCGCTGAAATTGAGGATACAATCAAAAGTTATGAGGCGTGGCTTGAATGTACAGATGCAGCACTTTATCACGCTAAAAATAATGGACGCAATAAAATCAGTATGCACCCTAAATATCCAAAGACATCTTAGGTGCTCATTGAATTAGTTATTATTATTTTTTACGCGAGTTTGTGAAAATATAATAATAACTAAAGGGATTACAATCATTAAGAATAGAATCAAACGAGGCCATTGGCTATAAGGTGTTTTACCTGTTACAAGGGCTACTTCTGTTTTTAATACAACTTCTTTAAATTGCGGGATTTGTGCAATAAAATTTCCTTGATGATCAACCACTGCCGTTACTCCGTTATTGGTTGAACGAAGTAATGGACGCCCAAACTCTAAAGCTCGCATTCGTGCTATTTCCATGTGCTGGTGTGGTCCATGTGAATCACCAAACCATGCATCATTACTCACCGTTAATAAGATGTTTGTTTGCTCAGTTAAATTGGCAGCTAATTGATGTGGAAATACAATTTCGAAACAAAGTAATGGCAATAAATGTAAATCTTTAGCTATCAGGTTTTGTTGCACATAGTCTCCTCTACTAAATGAAGACATTGGTAAATTAAACAGTGGTGCAATTGGGCGGAGTAACTCTTGAAATGGTACAAATTCACCAATAGGTAAAAGGTGATTTTTTGAATATCGGTTACTATGATTATAGTAGTAGCCGTGTTCATCTTCTTCTTGTTTTTTACCCAGAACAATTAAACTATTAAAGTACTCTTTACTTTCAAAGTTATAATTTAAAATGCCTGTAATAATGGCACTATTATTTAAAAGTGCTGATTGGTTTACTGTGTCCAAATAGTCTTGAACAGCAGGTTCAACTGCTGGAATGGCTGATTCAGGCCATATAATAATATCAGCATCATAATTAATACGTGTAAGGTCTAAGTATTTAAGCATGGTTGGCCATTCTTGTTCAGGGGCCCACTTTATTGACTGCTCAATATTTCCTTGCACTAGTGCAACAGTACTTGTATTACCTGTTGTTTTTACCCAATTTACCTGTGCAAAACCATAACTTAGCATAGCAATAATGAATATTATGCTAGTAGGAATTATTGTGGTTACTCTAGTACCTAGTTTTAGGTTATTAATAATCTTGACTAAACAAACATTTATTAGAATAACTAATGCTGTGATGCCTACTTCACCTATGACAGGAGCGAAACTAGCTAAAGGACCATCTATTTGGCTATACCCTAATGAGAGCCAAGGAAATCCAGTAAAGGCAATACTGCGAAGGTATTCGCTAATTAACCAAAAGGGTATTAGTAACCACAAATTTAGGCTCTTACTTCTAGAAAAGTAGGCACTCAAATAGGCTGCAATAACGGGAAATAGGGTTAGATATAAACAAAGCAGTAACATTAACCCTATTGAGGCAATAAGTGGCAGTCCACCAAATTGATCAATGCTTACATGCACCCAACTAATACCACTAGCAAACCACCCAAAGGCAAAAAAGCTCATGAGTTTTGCTGATTTCTTAGGAGATTGATTGACCAAGCGAGAAAAGGCAATGGCGGGTATAAAAAGGCTTAAATACCATTGTGAAAAAGGGGCATAAGCAAATACTAAGCTTAAACCCGCGATAAAACAAAGCCAATAATTTTTATTTAGTAAAGTATTTTTCAGATAAAGTATTCGTGTCTGAATGTTTTTCTTAGTCACTCAACTTACCGTTTATTTTATGCTCTTTATCTACAGTCACTTGTAACATTTGCATACGTCTTGTGTCTGCTGTGAGCACTTTAAAATTAAAGTGTCCTAAAGTAATTTGTTCGCCTTTTTCGGGCATGTGGTTTAGTGCTTGTAAAACTATACCTGCCACAGTATCTGCTGATTTCTCATCAAACTCACAATTAAAGAATTCGTTGAAATCTGACAGCACTGTTAATGCTCGCACCAAGTACACATTACCAGCAAGTAATTTGATATCTTCTTCAATATCCTCATCAGTTTCATCTTCGATTTCACCAACAATTTGTTCAAGAATATCTTCAATGGTAATAAGACCAGAAATACCGCCGTATTCATCTGCTACTAGAGCCATATGATAGCGATTAGAACGAAACTCTTTTAGGAGTGGTTCTACTTTTTTACTTTCGGGGACAATGATGGCAGGGCGAATAATATCGTTTAAACTAAATTCTTCTGTTGAATTATTAAAGCTAAAGGCAAGTAAGTCTTTGGCAAGAAAAATACCGTCAACATGATCAATATCTTCATTAACAACTGGAAAGCGAGAATGACCTGAATCTAATATAACAGGGAGAAATTCAGGTAAACTTTGATTTATATCGATAGTTACCATTTGTGAACGAGGGATCATAATATCGCGAACACGCATTTCTGATACTTCTAATACCCCTTCAATCATTTGCTTGGTAACAGGGTTTATTAGTTCACGTCCTTCAGCTTCAACTAGCACATCAACTAAATCGTCTTTGTTTTTCGGCTCAGTTCTTAACAGTTGAATAACTTTATTCAATACTGATTTTTTCTTTGAGCCGTTACTCGAGTGGGGGTTGTCATCGCTCATAGAGCTTATTTTTATCCTATATAGGGTTATTTAAATTTATTATTAGCTTTCATAAGGATTATCAATAGACAGTTCAGCTAAAATTTTAATCTCTAGCGCTTCCATTTCATCCGCATCATTATCGTTTATATGATCATATCCTAATAAATGCAAGCATCCATGAATAATCATATGAGCCCAATGGTCGAATAATGCCTTACTTTGTTCACTAGCTTCTTGTTCTACAACCTGTGCACAAACCACCAAGTCACCCAATAAATTCAGAACGATACCTTCAGGAACTTCAAATGGAAAAGAGAGTACATTGGTCGGTTTATCTTTTTGTCTATATTGACTGTTTAATTGCTGGCTTTCTTCAACATTAACTATTCGAATGGTTAATTCAAATGTTTTATCTGTGACCATTTTTAAAGCGCTATCTGTCCAGCGTTGAAATAGCTCAAGTGATGGCAGTTCAGCTGAATCACAGGCAAGTTGTAGATCAATATGATTACTCATTGTTTAGGAGCTTGCCTTTGCTTGTTGTTCTTTTTGTTGTTCTTTTTGTTGTTTTAATCTATTTTCTTTTTGATCATAAGACTCATAGGCTTCTACTATTCTCGCTACTACAGGATGACGCACAACATCTTTAGATTGAAAAAAGTTAAAACTGATCCCTTGGATATCTTGTAAAACTTCAATAGATTGACGTAAACCTGATTTTTGATGTTTAGGTAAATCTATTTGTGTTATGTCGCCAGTAATTACTGCACGAGAATTAAAACCAATACGAGTTAAAAACATTTTCATTTGTTCAACTGTGGTATTTTGGCTTTCATCTAAAATAATAAAAGCATCATTTAATGTTCTGCCACGCATGTAGGCAAGTGGTGCGATTTCAATAACATTACGCTCAATTAGCTTTTCTACACGCTCAAAACCTAACATTTCAAATAAAGCATCGTATAAAGGTCTTAAATAAGGGTCTATCTTTTGTGATAAATCACCTGGTAAAAAACCTAATTTCTCTCCTGCTTCAACTGCAGGGCGAGTTAATAATATTCGGCGAACTTCTTGTCGTTCTAATGCTTCTACTGCACAAGCTACAGCAAGGTAGGTTTTACCTGTTCCTGCAACACCAATGCCAAAGCTAATATCATTGGTAATAATATTTTGTACATAAGATTGTTGATTACCATTACGCGGCTTTACTACACCGCGTTTAGTTTTAACGGTAAGCACTTTTTCAAAGTTAGCGCCTAGTTCTGTTGCTGCTTTACTTTGAGTTGGTGAGTTAGTTTCATCTTGCTCTAATACATTGGCTTCGAGTATTGCCAAATGTACCATTTCACTAGTAATTAACTTATTAATACCTTTTACCGGTGCTGTTTCGATATATAAATTCTTTAGTAAAAGGATAACCGCTTGGCAATTTCTCTCTTCACCCAGCACGCTAAATTGATTACCACGATAGCTAATTTTTACACCTAAACGACGCTCAATAGTTTTTAAGTGGTCATCCATTGGACCACATAACTCAGCTTGGCGCTCATTATCAATAGGAGATAATGCTAATTGGTGCTTTGCAGAAGAACTGGCAGAACCGTTTTTATCAATGCTCACAGTGTTATCCATTAGTGATTGTTAGTTGCTGAAGGAGTATAAGTACCTACGCCTAAATCATCGAGGTGGTTTACTTTCGGTGTTTTGTGATGACCATTGGCTAATATGTCTGCAGGAGAATGAGCAATACGCAGTCCCATTTCACTTTCTTGACGAATTAATTCTCCACGAAGTGAGTTGGCGTAAACATCTGTAATTTTAACATCAACAAACTCACCAATAACAGAATGAGGTGCAACAAAGTTAACAGTACGGTTATTTTCAGTTTTACCACGTAACTCCATTGGATTTTTCTTTGAAGGACCTTCAACTAAAACACGCTGTTCGGTGTTTAGCATCTGTCGAGCAATGCGAAGTGCTTGATGCGTTATTTTGTCTTGTAATAACTGTAAGCGTTTCTTTTTAGTTTCATCACTAATATTGTCAGGTAAATCAGCTGCTGGTGTACCAGGGCGCGCACTGTAAATAAAGCTAAAGCTTAAATCGAAGTCTATTGCCTCAATTAACTTCATAGTATCCATAAAGTCTTCATCAGTTTCGCCTGGGAAGCCAATAATAAAATCTGATGACATAGAAAGTTCAGGGCGAACTTTTTTTAACTTTCTTACTTGAGACTTATATTCTATTGCCGTATGTCCACGCTTCATTTGCGTTAAAATTCGATCACAGCCACTTTGTACCGGTAGGTGTAAGTGGTTCACTAATTCAGGAACATCTTGGTATGCTTCAATAATGTCATCAGTAAATTCAACTGGATGTGATGTGGTGTAACGAATGCGATCAATACCGTCAATGGTTGCCACTAAACGTACTAAATCAGCAAAGCGACAAATACTACCGTCATGCATTTCGCCACGGTAGGCGTTAACGTTTTGACCTAATAAATTGACTTCACGAACACCTTGTTCAGCCAGTTGGGCAATTTCGTATAATACATCATCAAGAGGTCTACTGACTTCTTCACCGCGTGTATACGGAACAACGCAAAACGTACAGTATTTACTACAGCCTTCCATAATGGAAACAAAAGCACTTGGGCCTTCTGCGGTAGGTTCAGGTAAACGGTCAAACTTTTCAATTTCAGGAAAACTCACATCAACAATAGCATTACTACTATGTTGAAGTTGATTTAACATTTCAGGTAAGCGATGTAGTGTTTGTGGACCAAAAACCATATCGACAAAAGGTGCACGTCGGCGAATAGCATCACCTTCTTGTGACGCAACACAACCGCCTACACCAATAACTAGATCAGGTTTGTGATCTTTTAAGGTTTTCCAACGGCCAAGTTGATGAAAAACTTTTTCTTGGGCTTTTTCACGAATAGAGCAAGTATTTAGCAGGATAACATCTGCATCTTCTGCTTCCTGTGCTAGTTCAAAACCGTGGGTTGAGTCTAATAATTCTGCCATTTTTTGCGAGTCATACTCGTTCATTTGGCAGCCCCAAGTTTTAATGTATAGCTTTTTACTCATGACTTTACTCTTACGTATTCATATTTATTAACATCGATATTATTAAACTTAGTTTTGGCTAAGGCATCGACAAAAGGAGGCGTATTTTATATTAAATTAATTTGAATTTCGAGGTGTAATACGCATTGATTGAATTAGTTGAGGGTAATCATTAAGTAATACGAGTAATCGGTAAGCTTAAGATTAACTGGCTTCCATTACCTTGTTCATTAAATGTGTTGATTGACCCTTTATACTTCTTTGCTATTTGACGGATATAATACTTAGAAAGATCAATGTTTACTTTACTATCAAAATTAATAAAACTTTGACCATCATCGCTAATATTTAGCCATATTTTGGTTTTGAATTTTTGAATGACTACCTTAAAATTTCGGCCACTTCCATTTAGAATTGCAGAGGTTACGGCTTCAAAAGTAATACGGTATAGATCGGCTCTTAATTCATAGCTAAGTTCATCTTCAAGTATATCGAATTGAAAGGATAATGTTGTTTGATACTTACTTTGTAAATACTCGGCTAAAAAGGGAATAGCAACAGTTAATGAATTACCATTTAATGAGTTTGGTTCTGGTGATTTTTGTTGTTCATTTAGTTCATCTACACATTGCTGTATTAAATGCTTACTTTTATCAATTTTGTTCTCTGATAAAAATGAAAGAGCGACTGTTAGGTTACGCTTAATTTGCATATTGAACTTACTATGATTTTGAATATCTTTTTGTAATATATGATGAATATGGCGAATAGATTTTCCGTGCAGATAAAATATCCAGAGGATAAAACAGACGATGAAAAATACTGTTACGGCATATATTATCCTTATCTGTGGGGACCAATACCAAGGAAAGGCGACATTAATTTCTGTATAAGCTTTATAATCACTCCATTGACCTAGACTATTAGTCGCCATTATCTCAATTTGATAATTTCCAGATGCTAACCCCGTTAATGTTAACTGATGTCCGCTAATTTGCTGCCATTTACTGCCATTTAGTGTGTACCTATATCTTTTGGTAACCCCTGGTCTAAAATCTAAGCTTGCTAAATCAAGTGTAACAACGTCATTACTGCTACCAATTTCTATCGCTTTGTTTAATAAGTAGGGTTTTCCAGATACTGTGGTTTTACTGATATAAACTTTTGGATGAAATATTTCTTTACTAACTTCAGGAAGTTCTAAAATGCCTAAGCGGTTAGCTATATACATAGCGTTATTGAAAATTAGTGGGCTATCTGTAAAGGCATGTTTTTCAGTATTTGCAATGATAGATGTTTTGTAGTTTTTAGCATTTATTTTATAAAGACCAGGTTTGGCAGCAGCAAAAATATGTTCGTCTATTAAAGACATATAGGTAAAGTTGATACCTTCAGCAAAATGAGTTAACAATTGGCCTTGTTGGTTGTATACAAAAATACCGTCACCACCAGTAGCGGCAAAAATTTTACCATCGGCTGCTATAATCGATTGAAATTTGGCACTTGTTTTATTCGTTATTGCTTTAATTATTCTGGTTTTGTTTTTGATTACATCAACGCCTTTAGCAGTGGCGAGCCAAATATCACCATTGGCTAGAAGTAAAATGTCAATGACTTCTCCAGAACTGAGACCTGCGGTAGTATTAATATGTTCAATGACTTTACTTTTCTTTAAATCATAGATAATTAGGCCTTGTGAATCGGTTGCTATGTAGAGCAAGTCATTTTTTTGCACTAACTTAAGTAAAATTAACTCACTTAAATTAGACTGATTTATCGTTAAATCTACCTTGCTTGTTTTATTAGGGTGATAGCGCCATAAACCATTAAAAGTAGCAATGAATAATTCATTACCTACTTTTAATAAATCAGTTATGTTTAATGCTCGGCCCGATAATTTTTCGTTGATACTTTTAATGTTATGTACTCTATCTTTATTCTCAAAAGATAGTGCATGGACACCTTTCCCATAACTGCCAATGTATAATTTATTGTTGAATATTTCTATTTCTAAAGAGTTATAGCTAGTATCAAACACTGCTGGGTGGTTTTCTATAGTATTTTCAGTTAATAATTGAATAGAACCATAACTTACTAACCATAAAACACCTGAATTATCATGAAGTAATTGTTGATATCTTAACTTTTCAACAGGCGGAAAGGTCGTTTGGATTGTTTGTAATGTATGTAAATCTCGTTTTATTATTTTTCCAGCAACATCTACAGTAAAAAAACTTTTGCTATCATTACTTATAGCGATAGCTAAAGTAGATGAAGTTGTTTTTATTTTGAGAAAGTCACCACTATCACTAAATTTGAATAAATGTTTTTTACCCGCGGTTATAACCGTGTCTTCAGTACTGTCAGAAGCTACAACATCTTCATTTATCGTTTTTATAAGGTGTATTTTAGGCGTTAATTCATTGCTATCTATGTAATACAAGCTTTTATCGTCATCAAAGTAAACTCTATTTTCACTAGAAACTAATATTCGATTTTTAATATTTTTCATCAAGATTGTTGTTTTACCTGTATTAGCCTCATAACGATATAAATGTTGGGGGGTTAAACTGACAGCATAAAGGTAATCTTTGTGGGTGATCGTATTGTAAAAGGTATTAGTTTCAGCGTTGATATCAATAGAAGTAGCAGAGCCTGTGTTAGTATCAAAGGACCATAACCCTTTAGTCTCTGTTGCTAATATTAGTTGCTCATTATTTTTTGATATACCATTTATCCAGTGAAAAGGTATTTGCCAACTTTTTTTATTATTTGAAAAGTTGATAAGCTGTGAACCACTATATCGATAGAGGCCATTTTGTCCGGCTAACCAAATAAAATCGTTATCATCTTGAATCAGCGAATAAATATTAGATGCACTTGAAAGTAGGTCTGTTTGTTTCGCTGTAGAAGCAAAAGAAAAAACTGAAAATAATATTACCATAGAAATAAGCAATGAATTACGACGCTTATTTCTATGTAAAGGTGAAAAATAGATAACTTGAACTAAAGAACTAAGTAATGCTCTGAGGAGCAATATCTTCATCGTGCCTACGCGAGCCACAACTTGCAAATACTTGAGGAGTATCGTTAGTTGAAATTGGTTTTTGTACCAGTAAGTAGGTTGGTTTACGTGGATCATCTTGATGTTGTTTTTCAGCCCATGCTTTACGCACTTTATCGGCATCTTCCTTTGAATATTTTGACTCGAATGCGGTAGCGATCATTTCAACGCCAAAATCATCCATTACCATTATTGCATTGTTATGGTAGCCACTTGTGCTATCAAAATCTATATCTACTGTAAGAATATTATCTTCAGGTAAAACTAAATCTGCACGTATATTTGCAATTACAGCCCTATCTTGATGAGCTTTTAGTTGTGTTCTATTGGTTTTTTTTGTCATATCGTAAATAATTTTAATATCAGAATGAACTACTGATTCATCTTTTATCTTTGCAGACATAATTTATTCCTTTTATATACCGTAACGTGATAAAAATTAAATGCTCATAAAAGCGCCTCCAATATATCGAATTGAGCAATTTTATCAAGAAATGGTCGTTAATATTTAGTTAAGTATTTTATAGGCTTAACTTAACCTCATCACTTCGATACAATGACTTTATTGGACTTTTTGTAAGGTTTTCTGAGAAATGAAATATTTTGATTGTGTTGTTGTGGGTGGTGGCATGGTTGGCGCCGCTAGTGCTTTAACGTTAGCACAATTAGGCTTGCGCGTAGCTTTAATTGAACAGTTTGAACCAAAGCCTTATTCATCGGAACAAAATTTAGATTTGCGTGTATCAGCAATATCACTTGCTTCACAATATTTATTAGAACAAGTAGGTGCTTGGTCACAAGTCACTCAATGGCGAACTTGCCCGTACAAGCGACTAGGTGTTTGGGAGCAAGCTTATAGCTATACTGAATTTAATGCTGATGATATTGAGCAACAGCAATTAGGGCATATTGTTGAAAACCGCCTTATACAGCTGGCGTTATGGCAGAAAATTAAAACAGAAGGCAATATTGAATTATTTTGCCCGTATAATTTGACTGCACTCTCTCAAGAAGAATCGCAAGCAAATTTGCTGCTAAAAAATATCGAATCATCAGCAGAGGTTGGTATTAGCTCAAAGTTGGTTATTGCTGCAGATGGCGCTAATTCTCAGGTGAGAAAAATAGCTGAGATTGGTATTACATCATGGGATTATCAACAGTCAGCTATGCTTATCAATGTTAAAACTTCTGAGCCTCAACAAGACATAACATGGCAGCAATTTTTTCCTACAGGCCCTGTTGCTTTCTTACCCTTATCTAGAAAGCCTTTTACAGAACAAGAAGCTTTTACTCAACATAATACTGAACAAGGAGAAGCCTCTTTGGTTTGGTATCATCAACGGGATGAAATTAAACGATTATCAAGTTTATCTAACCAGCAGTTACAGCAAGAAATTATGAATTTTTTCCCCAAGCGATTGGGAACAATTGAAGTGATTAATAGAGGTGCTTTCCCTTTGACTCGCCGACATGCCAATAGTTACCAAAACAAACGTATTTTATTATTAGGCGATGCTGCACATACAATTAACCCTATGGCAGGTCAGGGAGTAAATTTAGGTTTTAAAGATGTAAAAGCCTTACAAACGGTAATTGCAAATGCTATTAGTGATGGTGAATGTTGGCATAATGTTGATGTCTTGGGCCGTTATGAAGAAATGAGGCGCAAAGATAATTTATTAATGATGACAACGATGGATGCTTTATACCATAGTTTTAGTCATCCATCACCGCTGGTTAAAACACTAAGAAATGTAAGCTTACTTGCAATAAACAAGGTTCCTTTTATTAGCAACACAATAAAAAATAAAGCGTTAGCTTATGCATGTGGAATATAACCATTTAACTGCACTTATTTTACCTTAAAGTGGCATGTAGGTGATTGAGAAAATAAGTCATAGGCTTAAAACAAAAAAGAAGACCGAGGTCTTCTTTTTTATAAATTAATAATGTTTCTTAGCAATGATATTGCTTACTTTAGCTCGTCAATAAATGCAACAGCACGACCAATATAGCTAGCCGGAGTTAATAAACAAAGCTCAGCTTTTACTGCATCAGGTAATTCTAAGGTGTTAATGAAATCACGCATTGAATCAGCATCTACACGTTTACCGCGTGTTAACTCTTTTAATTTTTCGTATGGCTTTTCAATACCGTAACGACGCATTACTGTTTGTACTGGTTCAGCAAGTACTTCCCAGTTTTTGTCTAATTCGTTAGCAAGGTTTTCTTCATTTACTTCTAGTTTGCTAATACCTTTTAATGTTGATTGGTAAGCAATTATTGCGTGACCAAAGCCAACACCTAAGTTACGTAATACTGTTGAATCAGTTAAATCACGCTGCCAGCGAGAAATAGGCAATTTCTGAGCTAGGTGGTTAAATAATGCGTTAGCAATACCTAAGTTACCTTCTGAGTTTTCAAAATCAATAGGATTAACTTTGTGTGGCATTGTTGATGAACCAATTTCGCCAGCAATTGTTTTTTGTTTGAAATGACCTAACGCAATGTAGCCCCAAATGTCTCGGTCAAAATCGATTAAGATCGTGTTGAAACGTGCTACTGCATCAAATAGCTCAGCAATGTAATCATGTGGCTCTATTTGGGTAGTAAACGGATTAAAGGTTAGACCTAAATCATTAACAAATTCGTCAGCAAATTGGTGCCAATTTACTTCAGGGTATGCACTTAGGTGGGCATTGTAGTTACCTACAGCACCGTTAATTTTACCTAGTAGCTCAACTTCACTGATTTGTTGGCGTTGACGTTGTAAACGTATATATACATTGGCCATTTCTTTACCTAAAGTACTCGGTGAAGCTGGTTGACCATGTGTACGACACATCATTGGAATAGCTTTATATTCAACAGCTAATCCTTTTATTTGAGATAAAATATCATCAAGAATAGGCAATAATATCAATTCACGACATTCTTTTAACATTAAACCGTGAGATAGATTGTTAATGTCTTCAGAGGTACAGGCAAAATGGATAAATTCTGTAACGGCATGTAATTCTGCATTGTCACTGATTTTTTCTTTTAAGAAGTACTCAACCTGTCTCTTATACACATCTCCGAGCCCACGAGACGTAGAGGAATCTCGT
>OJGT01000152.1_pt1 | contig 13123 bp, 10 predicted proteins | sample 1595031 | NCBI WGS metagenome assembly OJGT01 (sample SAMN05416857, study PRJEB24817) | seawater metagenome | isolation source: Sea water | place: Canada:Atlantic | collected 2013-11 | reverse complement strand
TACGAGATTCCTCTACGTCTCGTGGGCTCGGAGATGTGTATAAGAGACAGCCCTTTATTGATATTGATGAGTTAATGGGCGGCCCGCTTGAAATTAAAGTACAAGAACATGTGAGTGATGCCGAAGTATCAGCAGCATTTGCAGACGTAGAGAAAGTTAATGTAGCTGATGATAATGAATTAGAAAATACTAAAACAATGGGTGAGCTAGTTAATAGTAGTGATGCTAGCCAAGTTAACTTTGTGCCAACGCCAGAAGAAAAATTTCTTGGTATGCCTTCAATTGACTTACTTGACCGCCCCGATAAGGCAAAAAATCCAATAAATAGAGAAGAATTAGAGCAGGTAAGTCGCCTAGTTGAAGCAAGACTTTTAGATTTTAAAGTGCAAGCTCAGGTAGTTGCTGTATATCCAGGCCCAGTAATAACCCGTTTTGAACTTGATTTAGCTCCAGGTATGAAAGTTAGTAAGATCAGTGCTTTATCAAAAGATTTAGCCCGAGCTTTATCTGCCATTAGTGTTCGTGTTGTTGAAGTTATTCCTGGAAAATCAGTGATCGGCTTAGAATTGCCAAATAAACATCGTGAAATAGTGCATTTAAGTGAAGTTATTTCATGTACCGCATTTGAAGAATCAAATTCTCCTTTAGCTATGGTATTAGGTAAAGACATTGCAGGTGAACCTGTGGTGGTTGATTTAGCAAAAATGCCTCACTTATTAGTTGCAGGTACTACAGGCTCAGGTAAATCAGTGGGTGTAAATACCATGATTGTCAGCTTGTTGTATAAATCTACGCCTGAAGATGTACGCTTAATCATGATTGATCCTAAAATGCTTGAGTTGAGCGTTTACGAAGGGATTCCACATTTATTAGCTGAAGTTGTTACTGACATGAAAGATGCTGCGAATGCACTTCGCTGGTGTGTTGGTGAAATGGAGCGACGTTATAAGTTAATGTCAGCCCTTGGTGTACGTAATTTAAAGGGCTATAACAAAAAAGTGTTAGCTGCTATTGCTGAAGGTGAGCCACTTATTGATCCTATTTGGCAACCAAGTGATGGTTTAGACCAAACACCACCTTTATTAGAAAAACTTCCAAGTATTGTTGTTGTCGTAGATGAATTTGCCGACATGATGATGATTGTTGGCAAAAAAGTAGAAGAATTAATTGCACGTATTGCTCAAAAGGCGCGTGCAGCAGGAATTCACTTGATACTGGCAACACAACGACCTTCTGTTGATGTTATTACAGGGTTAATTAAAGCGAATATTCCAACACGTATGGCGTTCCAAGTATCTTCAGGATTAAATTCTCGAACTATTTTAGATCAACAAGGTGCTGAACAATTATTGGGAATGGGAGATATGCTGTATTTACCTCCAGGTACCGGTGTGCCAACACGTGTACATGGGGCATTTATTGATGATCATGAAGTACATGCTGTCGTTAAAGACTGGAAATCCCGTGGTGAACCAAATTATATTGAAGAAATATTAGCAGGTGGCAACGATCCTGATACCTTACTTCCAGGTGAGCAAAATGAAGGAAGTGAAGCAGAAGAGTTAGATGTTCTTTATGACGATGCAGTAAACTTTGTTACTGAAAAACGTCGCGTATCTATTTCCAGTGTGCAACGACAATTTCGCATTGGCTATAACCGTTCAGCACGAATAGTTGAACAAATGGAAATTCAAGGTGTGGTGTCAACTGCCGGCCATAACGGTGCACGTGAAGTGTTAGCACCGCCACCTATTAGAGATTGAAAATAATATGAATAACGTGTTTTTTATTAAGGCTACTTTAGCTGTCGCATTAAGCTTTTCTGTATGCACCTCACTGCCTGTTACAGCCAAGTCAGCAGTTAACTCAGTGATTGAAGCTGAAGATAGTAAAAAATTGTTAAGATCTAAACTTGCGGATTTACGTTTTTTCAGTGCAAAGTTTACTCAACAAGTAATTAGTGAAACAGGTGACTTATTAGAAGAAAGTGCAGGAAAGCTAGCACTTAGTAAACCTAATTTGGCCAATTGGCATACACTTGAACCAGATGAATTAGCAATTGTTTCTGACGGTAGTGATGTGTGGTTTTATAATCCCTGGATTGAGCAAGTGAGTGTTTATTCTTTATCTGCAGCAATTGCCAAAACACCAATACTATTGCTAACAAGTAAAGATGAATCATTATGGCAGCAGTACACCGTGTTAAAAGAGCCTGCGCCAAAAGAGAGTGTTATATCGAGCAATGCTAACCAAATAAATGAACGTTTTGTGATTAGCGCAATAGATCCTAATAGCCAAATTAAAAATTTAACATTAGTTTTCTCTGCAAAAGAGTCAAAGGCAGAAAAGCAACAAAGTAGTGAACTTAGTCAATTTTCATTTCATGATGCTACAGGGCAAGTAAGTCACATTAAACTATCAGATTTTGATGCTTATACGGTACCAAATGAGAGTTTATTTAAATTTGCGCTGCCAGCTGATGTTCAAATTGATGATCAACGAGTCAATTAGGATTTTTTGTGAATAACCCAGAGCAACAAGCAAGCTTATTTACAACTGCGCAAGACAGGCCTAACGATTTTCATGAAGAACCTGAACTTTCGGCTACATCGCTAGCTGCCGATATTACTGCGCCTTTGGCAGCTAAAATGCGTCCACAATGCTTAGAAGATTATGTTGGACAACAACATATTTTGGCAAAAAACTCTCCATTAAGAGCAAGCATCGAACAAGGGCATTGTCATTCGCTTATCTTTTGGGGGCCACCGGGAACAGGGAAAACAACGCTTGCAGAAATTATTGCGCTACATGCAAAAGCACAAGTTGTTAGGCTTTCAGCAGTAACTTCTGGCATTAAAGATATTCGTCAAGCTATCGAGCAAGCAAAACTTAGAAAGCAGAGTGTTAATCAAAATGAATACACTCGCACCGTACTTTTTGTTGATGAAGTTCATCGTTTCAATAAATCACAGCAAGATGCATTTTTACCCTTTATTGAAGATGGCACCATCATTTTTATTGGTGCAACAACAGAAAACCCTGCTTTTGAATTAAACCAAGCAATATTATCGCGTGCACGTGTTTACACACTAAAAAAATTAAACCATGAAGAATTAACGCAGGTATTACAACGCGCATTACAATTAATTAAAAAACAGCAAGAAATACTGGTAACCTTAACTCCTGATGCACAGCAAAGCTTATTAAATCGCGCGGATGGTGATGCAAGGCGTTTACTTAACTTATTAGAAAACTGTATTGATAGCCTATCTGAATATAGTAATGTAAAAGCTGAAAATCAAAGTAGTAAAGTGATAACCGCTGAATTAATTGCGCAAGTAGCGGGTAGTAAAATAGCCCTATACGATAAAGGTGGCGACGCTTTTTATGATTTAATTAGTGCGTTTCATAAATCAGTTCGGGGCTCAGACGCAAATGCAGCTTTGTATTGGTATGCAAGAATTTTGCAGGGCGGTGGAGATGCGCTATATGTAGCACGTCGTTTATTAGCAATTGCCAGTGAAGATATTGGTAATGCAGATCCACGGGCAATGCAATTGGCTATTAACGCATGGGACACTTTTCATCGTGTTGGTCCAAGTGAAGGTGAACGTGCTATTGCCCAAGCTGCAGTTTATATGGCATTAGCACCTAAGAGTAATGCAGTTTATATGGCATTTAGCCAAGCAAAACGCTTAGCTGAGCAAACCTCAAGCTTAGATGTGCCAGAGCATTTAAAAAATGCCACAAGTGAACTGACCAGAGAATTAGGTCATGGTGCTGGTTATCGCTATGCCCATGATGAAATCAATGCTTTCGCCGCAGGTGAAAACTATTTCCCTGAAGCGATAGCCAGAGCAGGCAGTGTTGACTGTAATCTTTATCAACCCAGTGATCGCGGATTAGAAAAGCAATTAAAAGAAAAACTAAATTATTTAAATCAATTAAACCAAAACAGTAGCGAAAAACGTTATGAGTAGTACGGTAAGTAATTTCACCCTTTACCTTTTTGTTGCATTAGGCGGTGCATGCGGAGCAAGTTTACGCTTCTATATTTCACAATTAGTACTAAATTGGTTAGGAAAGGGGTTTCCTTTTGCTACGTTGATGGTTAATATCATCGGCTCATTTGTTATGGGTTTATTATACCAACTAATAGAACATGAAATTTTAGATATCAATATCCACAGAACATTACTTGGTATTGGTTTTTTAGGTGCATTTACCACCTTTTCAACATTTTCATTAGACTCTTTGTTGCTAATTCAACAGGGAGACTTAACGAAAGCGGCCATTAATATTTTATTAAATGTGTCGCTTTGTATTGCTGCTGCCGCTTTAGGGATTTATTTAGTCTCCGCTTTAGCAAAATAATATAGATAAGTTGATGTTAATACTCAGCTTGAACTTCAATTACATTAGATACGTGAATAATTATGCTTGATGCAAAACAACTAAGATCAGATTTAGATAATATAGCAACACAACTAGCAAAGCGTGGTTTTACGCTTGATACGGCGACAATTACAGCGCTAGAAGAACAACGTAAAGCTATTCAAGTTAAAACTCAAGAATTACAAAATGAGCGTAACACACGTTCAAAATCAATTGGTCAAGCAAAAGCTCGAGGTGAAGATATTGCGCCTTTACTTGCTGCAGTTAGCAAATTAGGTGATGAACTTGATGCAGCTAAAGCTGAGCAAGATGACGTGCTTGCTAAAATTAATGATATTGCTAGTGCTATACCTAACTTACTTGATGAATCAGTGCCAACAGGTGCAGATGAAGATGATAATGTTGAAGTTAAGCGCTGGGGAACACCAAGAACGTTTGATTTTGAAGTGAAAGACCATGTTGACTTAGGCTTTGGTGTTGATAAAGGCTTAGATTTTGAAAGTGGTGCTAAATTAGCAGGAACACGTTTTGCGGTAATGCGTGGCAATATTGCTAAATTACACCGTGCATTAGCGCAATTTATGCTTGATGTGCATACAGAAGAACATGGTTATCAAGAAATGTATGTGCCTTATTTAGTGAATGCAGCTTCTTTGTACGGTACAGGTCAATTACCTAAATTTGGTGAAGATTTATTCCATACTGATTTATCAGGTAAAAATTTCTCATTAATTCCAACATCAGAAGTACCATTAACAAATATGTACCGTGATGAAATTGTTGATGAAGCAGAACTGCCAATTAAAATGACGGCTCATACACCATGTTTTAGAAGTGAAGCGGGATCTGGTGGACGTGATATAAGAGGCCTTATTCGCCAACATCAATTTGATAAAGTTGAAATGGTGCAACTCGTTAAACCTGAAAATTCTTTTGCTGCACTTGATGAGTTAACAGGGCATGCTGAAACTATTTTAGAAAAATTAGAATTACCTTATCGTACTATGGCATTGTGTAGTGGTGATGTTGGTTTTAGTGCCACTAAAACATTTGATTTAGAAGTATGGTTACCAGCGCAAAATACTTACCGTGAAATTTCATCTTGTTCTAATATGGGAGCATTCCAAGCACGTCGTATGCAAGCTCGTTTTAGAAATAGTGAAACTAACAAGCCTGAATTACTCCATACGTTAAACGGCTCAGGTTTAGCTGTAGGGCGTACGCTTGTTGCTATACTAGAAAATAATCAACAAGAAGATGGTAGCATTACCATACCAACAGTTTTACAACCGTATATGAGAGGTTTAACCAAAATAGGTTAACATTTTTGTTACGCGTTACTGATTTATAATCATAAATTGAAGCTGTTTGTTATTTACAAACAGCTTTTTTATTTATTATTGAAAATAATAAAATTTTTCTGTAATAAATTTTTATTACTCAGGTCTACTCTAATAATATTTTAATTTTATTAGGAAACTTCATTGTTAGTAACACTTCGCAGGCTTGGTATCCAAGTTTTATTATTTGTTATTGTTTTCCAAGGAATGTCATTTCTTCGTGAAACAAGCATGTTATCAACTGATGTTGAGTTAAATGTTTCAGAGAATCTTTCATTCACTGACGTACCAACGTTAATGGGTGAAACGGTTTCATTAAATTCACAAGGTAAGACAACAATAATCTATTTTTTTGCTCCTTGGTGTCAAATATGTCATATGAGCATTGGTAATTTACAATCATTATATGAAAAGAATGATGATATTGATGTTATTGCTGTTGTACTAGATTATGTAGATACAGATGAAGTTATGGGGTTTACTAAACAGCACACGTTAACTTTTCCTATTGCTTTAGGTAATGAAAAAATCAAACATGCCTTTTCAATCTCTGGTTTCCCAAGTTATTACGTGATAAATAAAGACAATGCAATCGTTGGAAAATCGATGGGGTACTCATCTGAACTTGGTCTTTATTTGCGCTCTTTATGATTTTGCTTTTTTCTCTGCTCGTCTAGTGATTTTGGTTGTGTTTGTGTACACTGTAAAATTCATTCTTTAACCTACGATTAACATTTATGATATATATTGTTTACATGAGTGTCAGTGTAGAACCGAGAGGCTTTTTCGATGCAAATATCAGACAACTTTGATAGCGGTAATATTCGTGTAATCAATGCAAATGATCCTAGTAATATACAATTAGAAATAAAACACGATAATCAATCTGAATTTTACCAATGGTTTCACTTCAAATTACAAACAGATGCGAAACAATCGTCGAACCATCAAGAACATGTTATTCACTTAACTAATGCGGGCAAAGCTGCCTATGTTGAGGGGTGGGAAGATTATCAAGCAGTTGCTTCGTATGATCGTGAACATTGGTTTCGTGTTCCAACAACTTACGATGGTACAAAGTTAACTATCACGCTAACACCTGAATATGACTCTGTTTATTTTGCCTACTTTTCTCCTTACAGCTACGAACGTCATCAAGATTTACTTCATAGTGCTCAAATGCATGTTGACTGCCAGTTGCAAGTCTTAGGGCAAACCCTAGATGGACGTGATGTTAGCTTATTAAAAGTAGGTGAAGAAGGTGAAGGCAAAAGAACTATCTGGTTAACCGCAAGGCAGCATCCAGGCGAAACCATGGCAGAATGGTTCATTGAAGGCTTTTTAGATCGCTTACTCGATGACGATGACGGTGTCGCTCGTGCTTTATTAAATAAAGCGGTATTTTATATTGTGCCTAATATGAATCCAGATGGTAGTGTTCGTGGTCATCTACGTACAAATGCTGTTGGAGCAAACTTAAATCGAGAATGGTTAAACCCAGCGATGGAGCGTAGCCCAGAGGTTTATTTAGTTCGTGAGAAAATGCTTGAAACAGGTATCGACATGTTTCTTGATGTACATGGAGATGAAGCTTTACCTGTTAATTTCCTTGCTGGTTGTGAAGGTGTTGTAGCTTATGATGAGCGCCATAAAGCATTAGAAGATAAGTTTAAAAGTATTTTATTATCATTAACTCCTGAGTTTCAAGACGATAGAGGTTATGACAAAGATGAACCGGGTAAAGCTAATCCAACGGTAGGAACTAATTGGGTTGGCAATCAGTTTAAATGTTTAGCCTACACGATAGAAATGCCTTTTAAGGATAACGACTTACTACCTGATTATAGTATGGGTTGGTCTGATATTCGTAGCAGTCTATTAGGGCGTGACTTTTTAACAGGTGTTTATCATATGGTAGATGATTTACGATAATTCCTATCATTACTAACAATTCATTGTTGTATATTTCATTAAATAAGTGAAAAGTACGTGTTAAGGTTAATTTAATCCGTACTTTTATTTATGTAAATAGATACAATTGTAAAGAAAACAAAACACAAAATAACAATAAAATAGGAGTTTACTGTGCAAGATCTTATCAATAGCATAAACGGTATCATTTGGAGTCCAGCACTTATTTACTTGTGCTTAGGCGCCGGTTTATTTTTTACCGTTGTAACACGCTTTGCGCAAATACGTCACTTTAGAGAAATGTTTCGTCTATTACTTTCAGGAAAAAGTTCAGATAAAGGTATTTCATCATTTCAGGCATTAGCTGTTTCGTTATCTGGTCGAGTTGGTACAGGTAATATTGCTGGTGTTGCTGCTGCCATTGGTTTTGGTGGTCCTGGTGCTGTTTTTTGGATGTGGATTGTTGCATTTTTTGGTGCTGCAACTGCGTATATCGAATCAACTAACGCACAAATATATAAAGAAGAAGAAGACGGTGTTTATCGTGGTGGCCCTGCTTATTACATTGAAAAAGCAATGGGGCAAAAATGGTATGCATGGATATTTGCTATATCGACAATTGTAGCTTGTGGTGTGTTATTACCTGTTGTTCAGTCTAATGGTATTGGTGATTCACTGGTTAATGTTTTTGGTGATGGTGGAGTAGTACCTTCATTTTTAGGTGATTTACCGTTAACTAAAGTCTATGCGGCAACGTTTATTGTTTTAATTTTAGGCTTTATCATTTTTGGTGGCGTAAAGCGCATTGCTAACTTCACCCAAATTGTTGTGCCGTTTATGGCGCTTGCTTATATTATTATCGCTTGTGTTATTATTGCTTTGCACATTGATATGTTACCAGGCATCTTCATGTCAATTATCACTGATGCATTCACGCCGATGGCTGGTTTTGGTGCAGCAATCGGTTGGGGTGTTAAACGTGGTGTTTACTCGAATGAAGCAGGACAGGGTACTGGACCACACGCCGCCGCTGCCGCTGAAGTAGATCATCCATCACAACAAGGACTGGTACAAGCATTCTCAGTGTATATTGATACCTTATTTGTTTGTTCAGCAACAGCGTTTATGATTTTAATTACTAAGTCATACAATGTAATGCCTGATGGAAGTACTGGCTTTCTTGTTCAAAACCTTGCAGCCGATGTTATTATTAGTGGACCAGCGTTCACCCAAATTGCCGTCGATAGTGTCTTAAGTGGTTTTGGTAAGCCTTTCATTGCAATAGCACTATTCTTCTTCGCTTTTACAACAGTACTTGCATACTATTTTATAGCAGAAAATAATGTTTCTTATATTAATAGAACCATTAAAATTCCTGCATTAAGATTTGTTTTAAAAGTGGTTATTATGTCAGCAGTATTTTATGGCACCGTTGCACAGCCAAGTGCTGCATGGGGATTAGGTGATATTGGCGTAGGCTTAATGGCTTGGCTAAACATTATTGGTATTATTATTATCTTCTTTATGGCTAAACCAGCGATAAAAGCACTAAATGATTACGAAGCGCAACAAAAAGCCGGTGTGAAAGAATATACATTTAACCCTAAAGCATTAGGAATTAAAAATGCCACTTATTGGGAAGAAAGATGGGATAACAACCAAGCAAAGCAAAGTAAAACACAGCAAAGCTAGCTTATCTTTTAATTCAGCTCAATATTAATTTAAAAAACGCCCATCAGGGCGTTTTTTATTGTCTAAATTTAGGTAGAATGGACGTAATATTTTAAGGTAAATAAAGAAACTCTTAATGGCAGTCATAAATTGTCCTAGCTGTAAGAAAAAAACATCAGATAAAGCGGTAAACTGCAATCATTGTGGTTTGTCATTACAAGATATAGACAGTGATAAAATTGCTAGCATAAATAATGTTAATCGCATTAACCAAGCACAGCGTTTAATGACGTATTCATTCATAGCAATGTTATTATTTTGTGGCGGCTTTCTCTTTATGTTTTGGGATAATGTTGAGCAGGGTACTTGGCAACATAATTTAGCTATGGCAAGCACTGTTATTGGTTTTATATCGTACATCATCATCCGTATTCGATTACTTCTTTTCAAACGAAATAAATAGGAAGGCTTCATGAATTTAGATCACACAATAGAAAATATGCCAGAATCAATGTATTTAAGATTAAAGTGCGCAGCTGAGACAGGAAAGTGGCCTGAAGGTGTCGTTGTGGATCAAGCTCAGCGTGATACTGCACTTCAACTTATTATGGCGTATCAAGCCAAATTTTTAGACAGTGATGAAATGTTAACAATTGGCAGTGATGGCAATATGGTCCATAAAAATAAACGTCAGTTAAAAGAACAATTTACTGGCGCCGCAAAAGATAAACCAATAGAACCTTGTGTTAAACCAACGGAAGAAGCTTCTAAAAGCGATATTGCACACTTTACTAACTTGTAATTTGTTCCAGTAATCAATTATTTAAAACTTAATTAAGATAAAAACGATCCCCATGATTTTTAATCTGTTTAAAAGTAAAAGCAAATGGCAACACAAAGACAGTAATGTACGTATTACTGCGATAAATGAAGAGTTAGATCATAATAATAGTGAAAACAAAATCACATTATTATCCCTTCTAAACAATGATGACAGTGAATTAGTGCGTAGGGCGGTGTTATTAAAGCTCAATAATTTTGATGATTATTACAATGCAAGTATTTCAAACAGTAATAAAATAGTTCAAGAATTTTCTCATACCGTCATTGAAGATATTCTAGCGAGCACTCATACAATTCAATTAACATTAGAGCAAAAGCAAGATTTTTTATCTGCGCTAGTGTCGACACCAGAAGTTAACTATTCTTTAATAAACTATTGGTTTGAGCATGAAAATGATTCTCAAATAGTTGTACGTTTATTTCAATCCTTGTTAGAAAAGAAAAATCCAACCTCATTCTTATTACAAGTCTTTAGTAAAAGGAATAATAGTACAGTACAGATCTCTTTATTATCTTTGGATATACCTGAGCTTAATGATCAAGCGCTATTGACTAAACTAGTAAAAAAAGCAGCGAGTAATGATGTTACGCAGCTAATTGAGGCTAAATTAGCACAACTTATCGAACAAAAAGAAAAACCGATAAAGTTAATGAAACAGACTCAGCTTTTACTCTCTAAACTGCTTGCTCTAAAAGACCTCGCAGACTTTGGCCAATATTCAGCAAAAAGGTGTACGCTAGAACAAGAATGGCAGGAGTGTTTACCTGAATTCATTTATTTGTCAGAGGATGAACAGCAAACTTCATTATCTAAATATGACAAGATAACTACTCAACTTACCCAGTTATTTGCTCCAAAAGAAGAAGCCTATCAACAGCATAAAATTGCAGAGCAACTTGCTTTTGATAAGCAGCAAATAAAGGATCAAGTTAGTTTGGTTCTTACCGAATTAAGTCAACAAATAACAACAACTGTTTTCGAAGGGAAAACGCTTAATCAAAATGATTTTGCAGAGCAATTAGTGCAGCTAAATCAAAAGCTAAGCAATAGTGTTTTAACAAAACAAGAGCAAGAAGCCTTTGTTAACCAAATAAAGCAATTAGAAAAGCGTTTAACTCAACTACCTGAAATAGCAGAATCAGTTAGCCAGGCTACGTATTTAATTTCTGAAATATCACAATTAACATTGCCTACAAGCTTAGATGAACTTAACGAACGTGCAAAAGTTTATCAGAACTGGTTAACTCAATGGAAAGATGTAGAGCGTAAAGCCTGTGGTATTTTGCCTCAGTCAATTAAAGATGCGCATAAAGAAATTTATAAATGTTGGCAAAGTGGTCTTAAACCGCTAGAAGGTGAACAGCAGCAATTATTTATTCAAACTAAAAAGAAACTGAACGATATAAAGCGATTACAACTTAACGGAAAGTTTAAGGTGTGTTTTGGTTTGTTTAAAGGGGTAAATCAAGTAATCAACTTATTATCAATAAGCCAACAACAGCAATTGCAACGTGATTTTGACAGTGTTAGCAAAAAAATGGCAGAAATAAGTGATTGGGAGCACTATATTGCAACACCACGAAAACAACAGTTACTCAGTGATATTGCTTCTTTGGTTAATGAGCCAATGGATAACCCGAATGAACAAGCTGATAAAGTAAAAGCCTATCGAAAAACTTGGAATTCATTAGGTCATGCCGATGAAAGTGTTGATCATGAACTTAATAGTCAGTTTAACCTTGCTTGCGAACAAGCTTTTGCTCCATGTCGTTTATTTTATGCTGAACAAGAAAAGTTACGTGATCAGCATTTGCTTGCACGTAATGAAATTATTATTGAAGCTCAAAAGCTGTCTGATTCAATTACAGAAGCAGACGGTTCAAGTATTAACTTTAAATACCTTGATGGCCAATTAAATAAATTACAACAACGCTGGCAACAGGCGGGTGAAGTTGATAGACAGCGTTATCAAAAACTTTATCGTCAATTCAAAAAAACGTTGCAGCCTATTAAACAAGCAATTAAAGACTTTCATGATGCTAATGCTGTTAGTAAACAAAAATTGATTGATGAAGCTAAAGAGCAACTGAATCATGACGATATAGTCCAAGCCATTGATACAGTGAAGAACTTACAAAAGCAATGGCGTGAGATTGGTTTTGCAGGCACACGGCAAGAATCTCAGTTATGGCAAAATTTTAGATCAATAAATGATCAAGTTTTTGCAAAAAGAGACGAGTTAAAGTCGTCACAACAAACCGAAATAGCTTCATTAGCAGCAGAATACAATCAAAAGTTAGCGAAAATTAAAGCAGAGCTTGATGATTCTCAGTTAGTATTAAGTAAAGTACAAGCTGAAGAATTATTGAATGATGTTTTTCAATGTAAACCTGTAGTTAAATCTGTTGCTTCTGCTATAGAATCTTTTATCAAAGAGGTTAGTGAAAATATTGCTGCACAGGATAATAAAGCAGAGCAAGAGAATTGGCGTAGTCTTTTTTGTTTGTTCAATAAGATTGCTGAAGATGAAAGTAATGTTTCATTTGAAGTACTGATAGAGAACAACAGTAATGAATATAATAATTTAACAAAATTTTGGCAAAAGCGCTTACAAGAGCAATTGTTATTGAATACACATGCATATGCTAAAGAGCGTGAAGTCAAAACGTTAGAAATAGAGATTTTAGCGCAAGTTGAGTCACCTTCATCGTATGCAGAACAGCGATTATCAGTGCAAATAAGCTTAATGCAACAGCAGATGTTATCGGGTGTGGGTATCGATTTATCGCAAAGCTTGATCAACTGGTTACGGATTGGGAAGTTGACAGCAACAGATATGCCATTGCTTGATAGACTTAAAAAAGTATACAAGTAAAGTAAGCGTCTGAATATTCATAAATAAACTTCTAATACTGTCTCTTATACACATCTCCGAGCCCACGAGACGTAGAGGAATCTCGTA
>OJGT01000151.1_pt1 | contig 13190 bp, 9 predicted proteins | sample 1595031 | NCBI WGS metagenome assembly OJGT01 (sample SAMN05416857, study PRJEB24817) | seawater metagenome | isolation source: Sea water | place: Canada:Atlantic | collected 2013-11 | reverse complement strand
ACGAGATTCCTCTACGTCTCGTGGGCTCGGAGATGTGTATAAGAGACAGGATGTGATCATTTTCTAGTTTTTTGTAAATATGCACGTAATTAATATCTGGGGAAGTAATGAATCGAGTTAATCGCTCTCTAAGTTTATGATGCGCAAAATCTTCATTATTTTGCAAATAAGGAATGCTCACTTCTGTTAAAGAATTAGCCCAAGCTCTCGTGTTTTTTTCTAACTCAGCTTTACCCTGTTGATCAGTAATATAAATGATACTTGCGAGTATAATTATCATAAGGGGAACTGTCATACCAAGAATATTTATTAGAATATAGTGATGGCAGGAAATCAGTTTTTTTAATGAGTTCATGAGATAATATTCGCTGACAATAAGGGATATTTCAAGTAGAGAACTTTAAATTTATTACCAATAGCGCGCCTTAAAGTGGTTATCAAGCTAAAGCGGCTTTATTCTTGATTCTCTTTAAGACTTTTTATGGTAATAAATAGTGAAGCCATGTTTTTTGGCTACAGTATCTATTTTGCCAATATGTTGCTGCATGATAGGTAAATATTGCAGAAAACTATTGGCTACAATTGTAATGTCACTATTGATACTTTTATTTGATATTAAGTGTTTTGTTATGCCCTGCAAAAATTCTTCAGTTGCTCGATAATTGGTTTGTGTTCCTTGATGAAAAGGTGGATTTGACACAATATGTTGGTAGCTTTCAGTTACTGTGGATAAACTATTTGAAGCAAAAACATTACCGGTTAAATTATTTAATAAGAGTGTTTTTTTTGCTGATGCTATTGCTAACGCACTAACATCAAGTAAAGACAGTTCTGTATCACTAAACTTTTTACCAATAAAGCAACTAATAACACCTGCTCCGCAGCCAAAGTCTAATACTTTGCCTTGCATGATTTTAGGTAAATTATCTAATAATAATGCTGTACCAACATCAAGTTTCTTCTGACTGAATACGCCCGGTAATGAAGCAATGGTTAAGCTAATACCAGCAATGTTTATCTGATATTCTTTATACCAATCATCGATAATAAAAGCTGTGTTTTCACCTTCTTTTTTCTGGTAGATACCGCCAAATAATAAACAGTGTCTTGCCGCATCTATTTTTTGACAGTTACCTAAAAAGTGTTGAGTTAATTTGGGAGATGACTGCACGCCGCCTTTTTTCTCACCCACTAACATTATTTTTGCATCAGTGAGCAAGTAGGGGGCAATCATGGCTAGCGTAAATGCTAACTCATCTTTACTTTTGGGAAAGCTAATAACAACAAGATCGTGTTTGACTTCACTTTTATATTCACTGGAAAAAAGTGTTGTTATATTATTTTTATGCTTAGTATCGAGTGTTGTGTAATCAATAAAATTGGTGTTGTAACACGTTATATTTGCTTTTGGATAGTCTTGTAAATAATGCGAGATAAAGCCATCTTCTATCAAGTTAATAAAAAGAGGTGTGGTTGCAGATAATGTATCGATATTACGCAATAACACTTGGCTGATATTTGACATTGTCATAAAGAGAAAGACTATTGAATAGGAATAAATGCTGTATTCTACGATATTCACACTTTAATCGGCAATTATAATTCCTGTATTCGTAAAAAAAGTGCATTGACAAAAAAGCGCTAAAAATGCTTAAATAGCGCCGTCCCTAATATTGACTTGATGGTTTTGTGCCATGAAGTTTCAAAGGGGCCAGAAGAGGAGCGTTAACCAGGTAGTTATCATTGCGTTGTTATTTTATTAAATAGGCGGCGCACAGAGATCAAACTCTGCTAATGGTAATGAGGGGGATTAACGCCGAGATGATACTGATTTGATTCGGTATTTATCGGTTGTATTCTTACTAGGTTTTACCTAAAAAGATCGGGCTGAATCCCAACAACTGTCACTGTTAGTTAAATAATTTCATATAATTATTTAACTTATGAGTGGAGAACTTCTGGCCTTTGCATAATAGCCTACGGGCACTTTTGAAGTGCTTTGCCTCGGTTTTTAGTAAATGCCTATGAGTTCTCCGAACCAATCTGCAAATTGCAGTAACAATGAGTTCGAGAGCAATGAATCAAAAAGAATCTATAAATATATCATCGGTAACGCCTAGCGTTTCTGCGGTGAACGATTGTCCACTATGGACAGCACTAATAACGCCTTTCAACCAAAACGGTAGTATAGACTTTGATAGTCTAGCTAAAATTGCCAAGATACAAGCGCAGGCGGGTAATGGTATTTTACTGCTTGGTAGTACAGGAGAAGGTCTGGCCTTAACAAATGAAGAGCAACTTTCTGTTGTTGAATTTATTTGTGAGTTACAAGCAACCTTACCTCAAAAGTCACCTTTAATGGTTGCCGTTGGCGGATATAACTTATCTGAGCAAATGAATTGGATCAAGCAATGTAACGAGCTTGATATTCATAGCTATCTATTGGGCACACCTCTTTATGCAAAGCCGGGTGAAGTTGGTCAAACAGCATGGTTTAAAGCCTTATTAGATACCGCGAAATTTCCTTGTATGCTGTATAACGTACCATCAAGATCTGGTGTTGAAATTCCTGTTGCAACAGTACAAAGCTTGCAAAATCATCCTAATTGCTGGGCAATGAAAGAAGCTAGCGGAGATTTGAATAAATTTTTGAACTATCGCCAGCAGTGTCCCAATATAGAAATGTACACTGGCGAAGATGCCATGGTGCCTTACTTAATACCGGCAGGTGTTAAGGGGTTAGTGTCGGTATCAGCCAATGTTTGGCCTCAAGCGACTAGAACCTATGTAGAGTTATGTTTAGCAGGGCAAACTAGCACTATGTTCCCTGTGTGGAATAATGCTATTGATGCGCTATTTAGTGTCGCAAATCCCATTGCCGTTAAAGTACTAATGCATCAACAAAAAGTTATTAGTACTCCAGTATTGCGTGCACCTTTAATCCATACCGAATTAGCCGATAGCACTGAGCTATTGACTGTTAATGAACAAATTAATCAATGGTTAGCACAAGCTAGTCAAACTTCTTTTAGCCAAGCTTCGTAATAGAAGCAAACGAAAATAGGAATATCAAATGAACTGGCAAGATGTTATAGCACAGTTAGAAACAGGTGCTTTACGCGCAGCAACTCAAGATGAAAATGGTAACTGGCATGCCAATGTTGAAGTAAAACAAGGTATTTTAGCTGCCTTTAAAGCAGGTGTTAATATTAGCTTTGAAGGTAACTACCAAGGTTTTGTTGATAAAAATAATTTGCCAGCACGTCAATTTACACCAGAAGATGGTGTGCGCTTAGTACCTGGTGGTTCATCAGTACGTGCAGGTGCTCATGTTGCATCAGGCGTTATTATCATGCCTCCTGCTTATATTAATGTTGGCGCTTTTGTTGATATCGGTACTATGGTTGATAGCCATGCATTGATTGGCTCATGTGCGCAAGTAGGTAAAAATGTACATGTGAGCGCAGCAGTACAAATTGGCGGCGTATTAGAGCCAATTGGTGCAAGCCCAGTAATCATTGAAGATGATGCATTTTTAAGTGCAGGCGTAGTTATTGTTGAAGGTATTGTAGTGAAAAAAGGTGCAGTACTAGCACCAGGTGTAACTTTATCTAAATCTGTACCAGTATATGATTGTGTTAATCAAGAAATGCGTGAAAAAGGCGCTGAAATTCCTGAGCGTGCAGTGGTTGTTCCAGGCACTCGTCCTGTTAAAGGCGAATGGGCTGAAGCACAAGGGTTAAATATGGCTTGTGCATTAATCGTTAAATATCGTGATGAGCAGAGTGATGCATCACTTGAGTTAGAATCTATTTTAAGATAATAGCTAGCGACAAATCACCGCGTTGTTGTATGGTCCAATTTAGGTGTCAAAAGTACTCATTGATAATTATCAACTCTGTGCTTTTTTCTTTAACTTGAACCATACAACTTAGCGCAGATTAGTCACTGTAAAATATCAATTGGAGTAATGAATTGACTCAGTTATTACTCCAATTGATATATACCCGTTCTCCGTAAAGATGAACGATTCAGTGGGTATTAAGTAAACTTTATAGCGGAAACTTTAAAAGATAATTATTATGACTAAACCTACTTGGTTCGATACCCGTATCGAAAATGCCTTACTTGCACATCAATCTCCTGATGATGAGCAAGGATATTTTGTTTATCAACTTGATGCATTAAAAGCCCATCTTGAACAGTTACAGCAACAAGATGTAATTAAACTTTGGTTTGCTGTCAAAGCTAATCCGTTATCTAAAGTTATTCAAACACTAGATAATGCAGGATTTAATTTTGATGTCGCTAGCTCTGGTGAATTAGCGCAAGTTTTAGCACAAGACATTAGCCCAGAGCGTATTTTAAATACAGGCCCTGCTAAATCGAAAAAACAGCTATCTGCTTTTGTTAAGTTAGGAGTGAAAACCTTTGTTGTTGAAAGTTTAAATCAGCTTAATTGGTTAAATGAAGTAATAATTGAGCAAGCTGTAGTTAATAAACCAACGGTTTTACTTCGCGTGCAATTACAATGGCCTGACGGTGAAAAAAACCCATTAGGTGGTAATAGTTTAACACCATTCGGTTTATCTGTTCGAGAATGGCAAAACATACAAGTAAGTGATTACCCTAATTTAGACATTTGTGGCTTACATATTTTTCAATGGGGAAATATGCTCAGTAACGAAAAAATGTATTCGCTATGGGGGCAAATGGTTGCGCCATTAACCAATCTAGCTACAGATATTGGTATGGAGCTGAAAATTCTCGATTTAGGTGGCGGTTTAGGTATTGATTATTTAAACGAAGGTAAACAATTATCTTGGCAGCAAATTATCACCGATTTGGCTGATATTAAAGCGCAATCAGGCGTTGAAGAGCTATGGCTTGAATTAGGTCGATTTGCTGTGGCTGAATGCGGTTATTATGTTGTGCCTGTGGTTGATAGAAAAATAAACTATGATCAAGAGCAGCTAGTATTGGCTGCTGGTATTAATCATATCATTCGCCCTGCAATTACAGATCAACCATTTCCTGTTACCTTACTGAGAAATTCGAATGCGCAAAACCAAGCATTCGATCTACATGGGCCATTATGTACCAGTATGGATAAACTTGGGCACTTAATGCTACCAAATGATGTTGCTGTAGATGATAAATTGGTTTTTGGTTACTGTGGTGCTTATGGTTTTACCGAAAGTATGCCTTTTTTCTTATGTCATCAATTAGCCGCAGAGTATGTTTTTCAAGCGGGTGCTTTGGTTGAAGTGAGACCAGCACAACCTGCCACTTCTTATTTAGCTTAGGACTGTATTATGACTAACATCTTTAAAAAAGAGCTTATGCATATGGGTGAAATGGCCAGTGGTGTAAAACTCACTGTTCCTGTTTATTCTTATAAGCCAAAAGAGAGCACAGCACCTAATGTGTATATTCAAGCTAATATGCACGGAGCTGAAGTGCAAGGTAATGCAGTTATTTTTCAATTACTTGAATTGCTAAAATACTGTGATATTCAGGCAAATATTACGTTAGTTCCTTACGCAAACCCTATCGGTTGCAACCATAAAAATGGTGAATACACCTTAGGTCGATTTGATCCTATCACTGGCGTAAATTGGAATCGCATGTATCATTTTGATGAAGGGATTATTAGTCCTTTTGTAGAGCAGCATATTGATGCCAGTGAAGTTCAAATACGTACTGATTTTGAACAGCTATTACTCGATCAAATTGAAGATAAATTAGATCATAATATATGGGGACTAACGACTGGTCAGCGTATCGCTTATCAATTACAGCGTATGGCGCATCAAGCGGATCTTGTGTTAGATCTTCATACAGGTCCTATTTCTAGTAAGCATTTGTATTGTGCTGAATATGCAAAAGCCAGTGCCAACTATTTTGATATTCCTCACACTATTTTTATTCCTAATGATTTTGATGGCGCTATGGATGAAGCAACTTTTTGTCCTTGGTGGAGCCTACAACAAGCTTTTGAAAATAAAGGCCGAAACTTTACTATGGGTGAAGGGGCTTTTGCTAAAGAAAGCTTTACCGTTGAACTTGGCTCACAAGAGCAAATAGACCTAGCTGTTGCTGAGCAAGATGCCATGAGTATTTTAAGCTATTTACAACATAAAGGCGTTATTACAGGTAATAACAAGTCAGAAAACTTGCCTAGCGACTTTTTACCTCAACAAATGACACGTTATGCTTGTTACTTAAAAGATTATAAAGCGCTGTATTCACCTATGGGTGGTATGGTTGATTATTTAGCTGAGTTTGGTAAACCATTAGCAGCAGGAGAGCCTTTAGTACGTATTTTACGTATGGATAATTACAGCAGTGAAAGTAGTGATAATGGTGAATCCTTGCATAATATATGTCTTGAAAACGAAGTTTTACCAATTTTGCATTTTGCTTCAGCCAGTGTGAATCAAGGCACAGAGCTTTATAAAGTCTTTATAAATTATTTTGAGATTTAACTTTGGTATAGATGAATATTAGTTGAAATAACTTGTAGTCAAAATAGAAGCGTTATATTATCACAAATAATATGACGCTATCTTCTCGTTTTAGCTTTTTAAAAACAAGCAAAAATTCTATATATAATTTAACAACCATGAATGCCACAGCACTCATGGTTTTTCTGTTTGTATTTTTAACGTCAACACTTGCCCATGCAGATCATTTGGTCGATCAACAATCTACACTTGAGAAACAGGCTTGTCATATATGTAATCAGGGAGTTGATACTCCACCAGAATTACCTCAAGTTCAAGCAAGTATCGTTACTCGTTATTACTCACTTAATTCTCAGCTAACAACGACTGAATTTGTTATTAGTGGATATGTTCAACCGCTTTTACGAGCTCCTCCGATTGCCCAATAAGTTTTAAACCAAATAAATTAGTTAACTGGTAGCCTTAATAGGTCCCCTCAAGAATAATATTTATAGCACACAACAATAGTTGACTACTGCTTATTATTTTGGCGAATCTACTTTTGAAAATTAACTTATCAAAAGTTAAACAGTTTAATTAATTTATTGGCATTTTATTCTCTGTATTATGAACTCGACTATTTTTTAATTCGAGTAATATCATAAGTATAGAGTACAAGTTTATCTCTTTATTGGATTATATTTATCATGTTTTCGAAGAAAATTCCTATGCCTTATAATAAGGTACTTACCGCCTTTACTTTATGCTTTTCTGTTTCGGCTTTAAGCTATTCCTCAATCGTTAATTCACAAAATATTTCAGGGAAAATTGTGAATCATTTAGAAGAGCCAGTGAGTGGTGCTTTAGTTAAAGTGAACGGTAGTGAGCAGGAAGCTATCACTAATGACCAAGGTGTGTTTACTTTATCTGATTTAACAAAAGGGAACTTTGAATTACATACAAGCGCAAAGAATTATGCTCATAAAAATCAATATATAGCTGTATATCAAGATGATGTTTCTGGAGTAGAAATTAAATTATCTCCGTCTGTGATGGAAGTACTCGATGTGTACGCTACGCCGTTGCACTCTTCAACAATTGAATCAGCCTTACCAGTAAATGTTATCGCAGGTGATGATCTAAAGCTTAAACAAGCATCAACATTGGGTGAAACACTTAAAAATGAAGTGGGCGTTCACTCAAATTTTTATGGCTCTGTAACAAGTAGTCCTATTATTCGTGGCTTAGATGGACCTAGAGTGTTAATTACTCAAAATGGTTTAGATGCAGGAGATGCCTCACGTGTTGGTGCTGATCATGCTGTTGCGACAGAAACAAGCACTGCCACGCAAATTGAAGTACTCCGTGGACCTGCAACCCTTTTCTATGGAAGTGGTGCAATTGGTGGTGTAGTGAATATTGTTGATAATCGTGTGCCTACATCAAGTGAAACACTTGCTGATTGGTTGTTACAATATAACGATGTATCCAATGAGAAACAGGCTTCGTTTTCGGTACAAACTGGCTCAGATCAATTTGCTTTTCATTTAGATGGTTTTTGGCGCGATGCTGGAGAGTATCAACTACCAAATGACTTTGATCCTCACGCGCATGAAGAGGAAGAAGATCATGAAGAAGGCGAAGATGATCACGATGAAGATCATGAAGAAGAGCAAACGAGTCATCTTGCTAATTCTTCCTCTAAATCTAGTGGCTTTACCATAGGAACAAGTTATTTATTTGACCAAGGCTTTGTTGGTTTTTCTTACGGCAGATTAGATCGTGATTATGGTATACCTGGCCATTCACATGATGATGAGCATGAAGAGGAAGATCATGACGAAGATGAACATGAAGAGCATGAAGAAGAGGGACATGAAGCTGGTACCGCAGCAGAAATGGAGCAAGATAGATTACAAATAATAAGCGAGGTGAACTTCACTGATAACTTCATTAAGCAATTATTTACTCGATTTGCCTATACAGATTACCAACATCAAGAAATAGAAGGTGGTGAAGTAGGTACAGTCTTTTCTAATAAAAGCTATGAATTGAAAGCAGATATATATCATCAAGAGGTTTCAGGTTGGCAAGGAGCTTGGACTCTTCACTTAAAAAAATCTGACTTTAAAGCGGTAGGTGATGAGGCGTTTGCACCACCTTCAACGACTGAAAGCCTAGCCTTTGCATGGCTTGAAGAGAAACATTTTGGCGATCTATTACTACAATTAGGCGCTAGGTTTGAACACGTAAAAATTAATGCTGATGATATGACTATTGGCTTTGAAGATGAAGAACATGGCCACGAAGGTGAAGAGCATGATCATGAAAATGAACAGGTATCGTTTACACAGCAAAAGTTCAATCCATTCAGCGCTTCGTTAGGCTTAGTTTGGGATTACCAAACAGGTTATAACCTTGGTTTATCAGTTGCTGTATCTCAAAGAGCACCATCAGCAGCTGAGCTGTTTTCTTTTGGCCCACATATTGGCACAGGTACATTTGAAGTAGGCGCTATGTTTGAGCTAGAACAAGAGAGCGATGAAATTCATACGGAACTATCGTCACAGGATATTGAGGTTGAAACGTCATACAGTGTTGACTTAACTTGGCGTAAATTTGAAGGTGACTTTGGCTTTGTTGTAAGTGCTTTTTATAACCAAGTGAAAGATTATATTTATCAACAAGACACGGGATTAGTATTTGATGACTTACCTATACTTATCTATAAGCAAGATGATGTTGATATGTATGGCCTTGAAACTGAATTTGTTTATCAGATTTCTAGCCCCCTAAAGGTTAAAGTTTTTGGTGATTATATCAAAGCAAGTTTATCTGATAATAGTAGCTTACCGCGTATTCCACCGATGAGAATAGGTACATCGCTGAATTATCAAGGTAATAACTTTGATAGTGAAGTAAGTGCAAATCATTACTTTAAGCAAGACGATGTAGCACCACTAGAGACAACTACCCCTTCTTATACTTTGCTGGATTTTAACTATAATTATTACCTTGATGGCATGGGCTTTAATGATAGCGATATGGTTCTATATGTTAAAGGGCAAAATTTAACAGATGAAGTTGCTCTTGTTCATTCATCGTTTCTTAAAAATGTTTCTCCACTACCTGGCCGAAATTATAGTATAGGGTTACGTGGAAGTTTTTAGTTCACATAATTTCATTACTTTTAAGTAAATTAATATAAGCCAATGATTGTAGTATTTATAATCGTTGGCTTTTTTTATGAATAAAAATGCAGCTTTAAGATATTTTGCGTAGTATAGGCAGCTATCAAAGAGAAATAAATTTACAGGGATCAATATTTTGCAACATTCATCACTTCTCACTCAATACTTACCACAATTAAAAAGCTTAAATACAGAGAATAAAACAACTGTTTTGGATCTTGCTTGTGGTAATGGGCGAAATGGTCTTTATTTAGTTGAAAATGAGATAGCTGTGACTTTTGCTGATATTAATACGGCCGCACTTGAGCAAGTGAAGCAATACACCATAAATGCAGAACATCAGCAATACATGAACTTATGGTCGGTGGATTTTGAACAAGAAAATGACTTTCCATTAGCAAATAAAAACTTTGCAGCTATTATGGTATTTCGTTATCTACATAGAGCTTTGTTTGATCAAATTAAACAGGCTATTTTACCCGCTGGTCTGATTATTTATGAAACCTTTACTACAGAGCAAGCGCAATTTGGTCGCCCTAAAAACCCAAACTTTTTATTAAAGTTAGGTGAATTACAAGATATATTTTCTGGCTGGGAAGTTCTTCATAGTTTTGAGGGCATCATTGAATCAGCTAGTGGTGATAAACAAGCCATTGCTCAGATTGTTGCAAGAAAACCAAATGAGTGAATAGATAACTGATTAATACAAACTACAGTATAATTTTAAACTCTCAACATAAGATGTTATTTGTCATGTCTATAAAGCAGCTAGAAAGTGAAGCTCATTCACATTTTAATCAAGGAAATGTGAAGCTTGCAATTGAAGCACATAATAAAATCCTTACATTAGATCCAAATAACTTGGCATCATTAACTAATCTCAGTTATTTATATTTTCATAGTCAACACTATGATTTAGCCCTATTAATTAGTAATCGAGCAATTTTACTATCCCCTGATAATGTTGATATTCTATTGAATCATGCTAATGCCTTAAGAGAGTGTGGAGAGCTAGATAAATCAATAGTATGTTTAGAAAAAGCAACTAGATTAAATCCAAATTTTGCTGCAGCTTGGAACGGACTCTCTTTAGGGTATATGGATAAAGGCAGAGCAAGTGATGCCATTTCATCAGCGGAAAAATCAATTAAAATTGATCATGATTTTATTCATGCATACAGTAACTTAGCTATGTTTTTACAGCAAATAGGAGAAACCCCACGTGCGGATAAATTATTTCAAAAAGCACTGCTTATAGATAATAATGAATTGTTGCTCCATCACAATTATCTAATGAATCAACAATATCTTCCTAATTTATCAAGTTCACAACTGAAATCATCAGCCATTGAATACGGTGATGAAGTTACAAAAAGATCAGGGCAGTCAGCTAAATATAGTAAAAGACTTCCAGACTTAAATAACCGTCAAATCAATATAGGGTTTATTTCTGCTGACTTTAGGTGTCACCCTGTTGGCTTTTTTTTCCAATCGGTAATAGCTTCTTTTGACTCTTCAAAAATTAAGTCTTTTCTTTACTTAAACCAACAAATTGATGATGATTTAACAAAGCAATTAACGCAAAGTGCAGATAACTCTTTAAATATATTAAAGATGACAGATCAAGAAGTTATGACTCGTATTAGTGATGATAATATCCATATATTATTTGATCTTTCAGGACATTCTGCGGGTAATAGACTATCAATATTTGCTAAAAAAGCAGCTCCTATTCAAGTCAGTTGGCTGGGATATTTTGCGTCTACAGGTTTACCAACAATGGACTTTGTTTTTTTAGGTGATAACCAAGTAAGCTCAGCCAGTCAAAGTTACTTTTCTGAAAATATTTATTTTTTAAAAGGAACTCAATTTTGTTATCAACCACCTTCTTACGCACCAAAGCCAAGTTCATCTCCATGTCTGCAGAATAATTATATTACTTTTGGGAGTTTTAATAATTTAGCAAAATTGAATAGTGATGTTATCGAACTGTGGTCAAAAATTTTGTTACAGGTACCAAATAGTCGATTATTGTTAAAATGGAAAGTATTTGCCGATGTGAATATACAGAATAAGGTAATAGCACTATTTGCGTTGAATGGTATAGAAAATCATCGTATAGAACTGAGATCGGCCTCTACGCATAAAGATATGCTTGATGAATATGCAGATATTGATATTGCTCTTGATCCTTTCCCGTTTAGCGGGGCGTTAACAACGTGTGAAGCATTATGGATGGGGGTCCCTGTGATTACTTATGCCCAAGAAAGGCCTGTATCACGACAAACGCTAGGTATTTTAGCTGCTATCGGTATGGATAATTTTTCAGCTAAAACACCAAAGCAATATCTAGAACTCGCCTGTCATCTATCTCACAGTACAAATAAAATAATTGAACTTAGGCAGTCCCTTAGAACAAAAATGGAAAAGTCAGAATTGATAGATGGCAAAGCGATGGCAAATAAAATAGAAAAAGCTTGCATGGATATTTACATGCAAGCTCATTATAAGAATAATTAGATATGCTTATTCTTAAACTTCTTTCTACGATAAAATAAACCCGCAACTCCTGTCATCATTAGAATGAAAGCGGAAGGCTCAGGAACATCTACTGGCAGGACAGTACCAAAGAAGTTAAATGTAAACTCTCTTCCATTAGCGTTAAAATCAGCATATTGATCTGTAGAAATAGACATAGTTACATCAAAACTTTCATACATATCAGGAGTGATTGTAAAGTCGAAATTCTGTGACTCTTGTTCATGTATTACATCAATAGAAAATAGATTATTTAATGAAAAATAATCAGCATGAACACCCGTAAATTGAATATTCAATATTGATAAGTCAGTTAATAAATCACTGAAACCTAAATCATTTGATAAATTGAATATATCGAATGATATTGATTTAGGATCATTAATAAAGAATGCGCCTAAGTCATAAGAACCATCCATGCCATAAGTGCTACTAAAATCAGGACTCACGATGAATGGACTAATTGCAGCTGCAGGCGTTGTTTGTCTGCAAGCAACTGAACCGCCATAAGAGTTGGAATCAGTGGGGCATGGTTCAGCTGAAATAGCCCCTGATACAGCTACATAGCTTCCCGCAGGCGCTAATGTTGCTTGACTTGCCCCTTGAGTATCAACATAGCTACCAACCGGAGCGGGGGTTACTTGGCTTGCTCCTTGGGTACCAACATACGTTCCTACAGGCGCTAGACTGGCGGCAGTTTGACCTGTATTGGCTACATAGCTACCAATAGGCGCTTTGGTGGCAGCAGATTGACCTGTATTTGCTACATAACTACCGGCAGGAGCCTGTGTCGCCTGGCTTGCGCCCTCTGTATCAACATACGTTCCGACAGGCGCTAGACTGGCAGCAGTTTGACCTGTATTGGCTACATAGCTACCAATAGGTGCTTTAGTGGCAGCAGATTGACCTGTATTTGCTACATAACTACCGGCAGGAGCCGGTGTCGCCTGGCTTGCGCCTTCTGTATCAACATACGTTCCGACAGGCGCTAGACTGGCAGCAGTTTGACCTGTAT
>OJGT01000150.1_pt1 | contig 13262 bp, 9 predicted proteins | sample 1595031 | NCBI WGS metagenome assembly OJGT01 (sample SAMN05416857, study PRJEB24817) | seawater metagenome | isolation source: Sea water | place: Canada:Atlantic | collected 2013-11 | reverse complement strand
CAGCGTCAGATGTGTATAAGAGACAGACAGTATTCTTATATAACTTTTTGATATAAAAAATCATTATCTATTCCTTTTGGTTTTCTGCTTTCTTGTTTATCCTCTCTGCATAAATCGTCCTAGGTGAATATTCTCATGCCACAAGAGCAGCTTACTTTACAGCAAAATTTAAATCCTACATCAAGTGCACTTGATGCAAATCAGCTTTCATTGCTTCAACAAGCGACGTCAAGTTACTCATCTTTACAGCTTGCATGGGCAAGTGGTTATCTTGCAGCAAAAAGTGAGTCTGGGCCTAGTGCTGTATTATCACCAGTATCTGCACCAGCAGTGGCTAAAACGTTAACTATTTTGTATGCCTCGCAAACAGGTAATGCCAAAGGTGTTGCTAAGCAACTTGAGCAAAGTGCTAGTGCAGCTGGAATTACAGTGAAGTTAACAAATGTTAGCGACTACAAAGCAAAATCGTTAAAAAGCGAAACGCACTTATTAATTATTGCCAGTACTAATGGTGAAGGCGAGCCGCCTGATGATGCGATAGAGTTTCATGAATTTTTACTTGGTAAAAAAGCACCTAAACTACCTAATTTAAGCTATAGCGTGCTTGCATTAGGTGATAGTAGCTATGAGTTCTTTTGCCAAACAGGTAAAGATTTTGATGAACGTTTAAAGGCTTTAGGTGCTAAACAAGTTGCTCCTCGTGTTGATTGTGATGTTGATTATGATAGCGATAGTGAAAGTTGGACACTAAGTATTGTTGATAGTTTAAAAGAAGAACTTACGCAAGAAACAAGCCTTGCTTCTGTTACCTCTTTAGCCCAAGTTGATTTAGCAACTTCAGGTGCAGAAAGTATTTATAATAAGCAAAATCCGTTAAGTGCTGAATTCGTTTTAAGCCAAAAGATTACAGGTCGAGAGTCAGCTAAAGATGTTCGCCACATTGAAATTGATCTTGGTGAGTCAGGATTAACTTATCAAGCTGGTGATGCATTAGGTGTTTACTTTGAAAATGATAGTGCATTAGTTGCTGAACTAATTTCTACATTAAAACTTACAGGTGAAGAAAAAGTTAAGTTAAAAATTGATGGTGCAAATCAGGTTTTTACACTAACAGACGCCTTAACTACACAGTTAGAAATCACACAAACCCCTCCATCATTTGTTGAGTTTTGGGCTAAGATTTCTGGAAATAAAGAATTAACAGCAATTGCTGCGGACAAAAATACTGCTAGAGAATATGCTGGCGAACATCAAATTATTGATGTAGTAAAAGCAGCGGTAACTGAAATAGATCCTCAGTTTTTTATTGAAGCATTACGTAAAATTACGCCACGTTTATATTCTATAGCATCTGCTCAAGCCGAAGTTGAAGAAGAAGTTCATTTAACTGTTGGTTTAGTGAGTTATGAAAATGATGGTAAAACACGCTTTGGCGGTGCTTCTCATTATTTAGCTGATGGCCTAGAAGAAGGTCAGTCAGTTCGTGTTTTTGTAGAGCACAACGATAACTTCCGTTTACCTGCTGACAGTAATACACCCGTTATTATGATTGGACCGGGTACAGGTGTTGCACCATTTAGAGCCTTTATGCAACAACGTGAAGCTGACGAGGCTAGCGGTGATAACTGGATGTTCTTTGGCGACCAAACCTTTACTCAAGATTTCTTATATCAAGTGGAATGGCAGAACTATCTTAAGTCAGGACTATTAACCCGTATGGATGTTGCTTTCTCTCGAGATCAAGCAGAGAAAGTATATGTACAAGACCGATTAAAGGAACAAGCAAGTGAGGTTTATGCCTGGCTTGAACGCGGTGCTCACTTATATGTATGTGGTGATGCTAACCGAATGGCCAAAGATGTACATCAAACACTAATTGATATTATTAGTGAGCAAGGCCAGTTAACTACAGAGAACGCAGAACAATATTTAAAAGATTTACGTAGCAATAAACGCTACCAGAAGGATGTTTACTAATGAGTAATTCAAATGAAAAAGCTAGCCAAATTGTTGAAGGTAAACATGCTGATAATGAGCGTTTAAAGCTAGAAAGTGATTATTTACGTGGCACGATAGTTGATGATTTATCAGATAGCATGACGGGCGGTTTTACGCCAGATAACTATCAGCTTATTCGTACACACGGTATGTATCAACAAGACGATCGTGATATTAGAGCTGAGCGTCAAAAGCAAAAATTAGAACCTTTGCATAACGTTATGTTACGTGCACGTATGCCAGGTGGAATTATTACACCTAAACAGTGGTTAGCAATTGATAAGTTTTCTCATGACAAAACGAGTTATGGCAGTATACGTTTAACGACACGTCAAACGTTTCAATTTCATGGCGTATTAAAGCCAAATATCAAATTGATGCACCAAACTCTTAATGAATATGGTATTGATTCTATTGCCACTGCAGGCGATGTAAACCGAAATGTATTATGTACGTCTAACCCTGTTGAATCAGAGTTACATAAAGAGTCGTATGAATGGGCTAAAAAAATTAGTGAACATTTACTTCCTAAAACACGTGCATATGCTGAAATTTGGTTAGATGGCGAAAAAATTGAAGGTGGCACAGAAGAAGGTGATGTTGAACCTATTTTAGGTAAAAGTTATTTACCAAGAAAATTTAAAACAACGGTTGTTATTCCTCCACAAAATGATATCGACGTACACGCAAATGATTTAAATTTTGTTGCTATTAGCGAAGATGGAAAACTGGTTGGTTTTAACGTGTTAGTTGGTGGTGGTTTAGCCATGACTCATGGTGATAAATCTACTTATCCACGTAAAGCGGATGACTTTGGTTTTGTTACTTTAGAAAATACCTTAGCCGTTGCAGCTGCTGTTGTTACTACTCAAAGAGATTGGGGCAACCGTGTAAATCGCAAAAATGCTAAAACTAAATATACATTAGATCGTGTTGGTGTTGATGTATTTAAAGCCGAAGTTGAAAAACGCGCAGAAATATCTTTTGAAGAATCTCGCCCTTATGAGTTTACTTTTAGAGGAGATAGATTTGGCTGGGTAGAAGGCATTGATAATAAGCATCACTTAACGTTATTTATCGAAAATGGTCGTTTACTTGATTACCCTGAAAAAGCCTTAAAAACAGGTGTTGCAAAAATTGCTGAAATTCACAAAGGTGATTTCAGAATGACTGCTAACCAAAACTTAATTGTTGCTGGTGTTGCAGAGCAAGACAAAGCAGAAATTGAGAGAATAGCACGTGAGCATGGCTTGATTAATGATAGTCACTCTGAACAGCGTAAAAACTCAATGGCGTGTGTTGCTTTTCCTACTTGTCCATTAGCAATGGCTGAAGCTGAGCGTTATATTCCTAAATTAGTGGATGATGTTGAAGCTATCTTGACCAAAAATGGTTTAGCAGAAGAAGCGATTATTTTACGTGTAACTGGCTGTCCAAATGGTTGTGGACGTGCGATGTTGGCTGAAATTGGTTTAGTTGGTAAAGGGCCAGGAAAATACAATATGTATTTAGGTAGTAACCTTGGCGGTACGCGTATCCCTAAACTTTATAAAGAAAACTTAGGCGAGCAAGATATTTTAACTGAAATTGATCAGTTAAGTGCTCGATGGGCAGCAGATCGTAACAAAGATGAAGCATTCGGTGATTTTGTTATTCGTGCTGGTATTGTTAATGAAGTAAAAATTAGTATGAGAGATTTTCATGATGACTAATTCATTGGTGCCAAACAAAGCAATTGCCTTAGTAAAGAATACCGCTATTGCTGAGTCATCTATAAATAATCGTTTCCCTGCTTCTTTGCCTAAACCTTGGTTGGCGCAGTGGAATGAAGATTTAGAGAATAAGCCACCGCTTGATCGTATTGAATGGACAATGGAAAACCTTCCAAGTCAATTTGTATTGTCTTCTAGCTTTGGAATTCAGTCAGCAGTAATGTTGCATATGATGACGCAAGTTGATCCTAATATTCCTGTGCTGCTAACTGATACAGGTCATTTGTTTCCTGAAACATATCGTTTTATTGAAGAGCTAGCTGAACGTTTAAAACTTAACTTGCATGTTTACAGTGCCGTTGAAAGTGCAGCTTGGCAAGTAGCTAAATATGGTGAGCAATGGGCACAAGACGAAGAAGCATTGAAACAATACAACAGAAAGAATAAGGTTGAACCGCTAGAGCGTGGTTTATCTGAGTTAAACTGTGGTACTTGGTTTTCTGGTGTTCGTCGTCAGCAATCTGATCATAGACAAGGCTTGTCTGTTGTTAGTATATTGCGTGGCCGTTTTAAAGTGCATCCTATTATTGATTGGAGTAATAAAGACGTTCATCAATATTTAACTAAGCATAATTTACCTTATCACCCTCTATGGGATGAAGGTTATGTTTCAGTTGGAGATGTTCACAGTACCAAACCGCTTACCTTAGGTATGGATGAAAGTGAAACTCGCTTTGGTCCAGGGCAAAGAGAGTGTGGATTACATACAGACGGTGATGGTATCTAAATTATATTAAATGAGTAACGGAGAAGTTTTATTGCCGTTATTCATTTGTATTGATTTCAAAATGATGACTCAATTGTTTTTTAAATAAAGTAAAAAATTCATCATTTGGCTTATCACTAATCAATTGAGCTAACTCTGTTCCTATTGCAGTAAACTTATAAAACTGTATGGCTATGTTAGCTTTTTTCCCGCTTAGTTTTACTGGTGAGCCATTGTAATTAAGATTAATTGTATCGCCACTAGCCATTATACTCGACTCACTTTCTTGTTGATAAAGTAAATGATTGTCAGCCAATGACAATATATCAGCATAATTCAAACCAAAATGACTTAAATTAATATGTCTTTGTCTATCTTTATTTAAAAAATTAAATAGGCCAGGCTGTTGGTAAGAGCCAGAGATAATGCGTATATTTTTTTTACTTTGATCTTTAACCGCTAAAGAACATGCCTTTGCAAATAATTTTGCATCAACAATGCTCATGTCTCGAAAAACCTTTAATGCTTTAAGTGAAAATGAGCCCGGTCGAGCTAATTCCCCAGCCAATATTTTAGCCCATAAATCTTGCATAGTTTTATTACTGACATCTTCAGCTAAAGCAATATAGCGGTTAAACCAATCTAAATCTGTTCTCTTATCAATGGAATTACTCGCACAAAAAGCGAATGTCTTTTCCATAATCGTTTCAATGTTCTTTTGCTTGCGTAGAGTCGCCAGTCGTTCACGCTTTATGCTTCGATCTTCTATAGGCATTTGTTTTTCTATAGGGATTAAAGCTGCTTCAAGTCCGAACTGTTGAGTTATTTTCAAAAATTGATCTTGTGCTAATGAATCCGTCGATTTTTTATTAGCGGTACTGTTCTCGATAGGAAGTTTACTATTTCTTTCACTTTTTTCGTCAACAACAATAACTGAAGATTTTTCTGGTTTCATTTTAACTCCTTTATTAATGGATGATTAATGCCGCCACCCTAGAAATAGTAATTGTTTATTTCATTATAGGCAGCTTATTATAATCATGGTGAATAGCAAAGAATAAAAATAATTGTCTGGATTTATTGAATAATGTGACAAGGGCTTTTATTATGGAAGTAGGGTTTCTGTATAAAAGAAATGTATCTAGTTAAGCCTAAATGCACGATTTGATTATTGTTGGCTTTATTAACTTAGTCAAACTGGTATTTCAATGTAATGAGTTTAACTAATTTATTTTTATAGCTTATAGTTAATACTTACCCAAAGTATTTGAGGACAGGATGCAAACATCAGAAGATTTACAAGATGATTTCTTATTTATTGATGATAGCGATGAAGATGAAATTATAGATGGAAATAATGAAGACGCATGGCGAGTTTTGATTGTCGATGACGATCCTGAAATTCATTCCGTAACTCAATTAGCACTATCAGACCTTATTGTTTTAGGACGTAGGCTTGAATATCTTCATGCATATTCTGGCGAAGATGCCTGTAAGTTAATAGAACAGAATCCTGATATCGTATTAGTATTACTTGATGTTGTCATGGAAACTGATGATGCTGGTTTAAATGTTGTTAAGTATATTCGTGAAGACTTGCAAAAAGAAGATATTCGAATTGTCTTGAGAACCGGACAACCTGGTTACGCTCCTGAAGAAAGTGTTATTAAAGAATACGATATCAATGATTATAAAACTAAAACAGAACTTACTCGAAGAAAATTAGTTACTACAGTTTATGCTGCTATACGTTCTTATCAACAAATTGCTAGTGTCACAGAAAGCCGTCGTGGATTAGAGAAAATTGTTGCAGGCTCAGCTCGTTTACTTGGGTTTCATACGATTAATGAATTTACTAATGCATCCCTTGAAGAATTAACGAATCTAATAGACCAAGATGCTGATTGCCTATTCTGTGCTCAAGGGCAAGGGATTATTGAGAATGCAAATGATCTAAGCTTTTATGTTATAGCGCAAAAAGGTTTCTCATCCTTATTAGCAAAAAAGAAATTACAGTCATTACATAATGATCAAATTAATAACCAAGTTAAAGCCTGTTTTACTCAGAAAGCTAATCAATATTTAGATGATTCAGTTTGTTTATACTTAGCTAAAGGACTTTATCGAGTTGTTATTTATCTTACGTTAACTGCACCACTTAGTGACGTACAAAAACAATTGATTGAAGTCTTTTTAACTAGACTTGCTGTTGGTTATGAAAACGTTCACTTGTTTCAAAAACTTAATAATGCAGCGTATAAAGATTGGTTAACAAGTTTACCTAATCGATTAGCATTTGTTCATCTTTTAGATAAGTTTGCCAAAAATAACGATGGTGATGATGTGGCAGCATTGATTGACTTGAATCATTTTAGTGATGTCAATGATGCGCTTGGCCAAGATGTTGGTAATCAACTATTAGCCGCTGTTGCTCAACGTTTACAAACGTTAGGGTGTAACTGTAAGGTTGCACGTGTTGGCGCTGATGTTTTTGGTGTTATTGGCTCTAAAGACTGCCTTACTCCAGCTGCATTAGCTCAGTTATTTGAAGAACCTTTCGTGGCAGGTGAGCAAAATTTTCCTATTAATGCTTGCTTTGGCTTTTGTACTAAAAAACACGCGAATATTAGCGGCGTTAAAGTGTTAAACCAAATTAATATTGCGCTAAATTTAGCTAAAAAGACACGATTAGAGCAGTTTGCTTATTATGATCCTGATCTAGAAGATGAAACGCAATGGCGTTTGAATATGATTAGGCAGCTACGTACAGATTTTGCAAATAATCGACTTGAGCTATGGTATCAACCACAGCTATCTTTAAGTTCGGGTCGAGTTATTGGTGCAGAAGCCTTGCTACGCTGGCGCACTGCAGAGGGTAAGTTTATTTCTCCTGCGGTATTTATTCCAATAGCTGAATACTCGGGACTTATTATTGAAATAGGAGACTGGGTTGTTCATCAAGCTTGTGCTCAAATTAAGCAGCTTAATGAAAAGAACTTTGATCAAGTTACTATTTCGGTGAATGTATCCATTCCACAATTTAGACGTGGAAACTTTGTAAACACCGTATTAAATGCCATAAAAGAACATAAAATAACACCAAACTTGTTAGAGTTAGAAATAACTGAAAATATTTTAATGGATGATCCACAAGTTGTTATTGATGCTCTAACACAATTAAAATCTCACGATATTGGAATTGCGCTTGATGATTTTGGTACAGGTTTTTCATCGCTGAATTATTTACAAAAATTACCTTTAGATCGACTTAAAATTGATCGTGCTTTTGTAACAAATATAGCAAAAGAAGGTCAGTCTGTTATAGCCGAAACTATTATTGATTTAAGTAAAAAAATGAATCTTAAAGTGATAGCTGAAGGTATTGAAGAGACTGAACAACAAGAGCGATTAATCGAATTAGGCTGTGATGAAGTGCAAGGGTTTTATTTCGCGAAACCAATGCCTAAAGATGAATTTTTGGTATTTTTAGAAAATAACCGTTTAAAGTGCCAGTAACTGTTATTCATTAGTAGTTTTGTAAAGCTAGCACTTATATAAATTATCGATAAGGCAAAATATTCATTATTATGCCTTATCGAACTATCATCAAAATTGAAAAGTTCAGTACTTCTAAAGCAATGAATAATTATATACGCTCAAGTCGTCGTATTAATTATCTTCTGATTTTATAGCCTCTATTTTATCTGAGATACAGGTTAACCCCCCTCGTTATATAGCAATTCATGAATAACTATCCAATGATTATTGCAGCATATGATTAGTGTTCTAACTGTGAAATATGAAATTATTCTCTCTACAGGAAAACATTTTTATTGTAAGTTGTGCCTAGCAATAATCTATATAAACAGACTTAATACAATCAATTTAAACGCTTGTTTAAATGTTGTTGCAATTCAACTTTTTTCAAGGCACACTCAGTCGTCTATTAATTACTTAATAGTATTAGATTGGCTATATAATAATATTCAATTACCTAGATAGAAGAGTATCTATTTGGTTAACTATATATCCGTTATACATTTCAGGCAGAGCTAAGCGCCATGATTGGTAATGGGTATAACAAAATAATTAAATCAGCAAAACATCAACACCACTTTTAGGTGAAGGAGACAAAGCATGATATATCAAGGCAAAAGCCTTTCAGCCCAATTGCTAGAAGACGGCATCGTCGAGTTTAAATTCGACGCTCAGGGATCAGTAAATAAATTTGATCAAGCAACTTTTGTAGAGTACCGAGATGTCGTTGCAGCCATTAATAATTGCGATGCAGCCAAAGGTGTATTAGTAACATCGGCTAAATCTACATTTATCGTTGGTGCAGATATTACTGAGTTCTTAGAAACATTTAAATTACCTGAGGAAGAACTCGTTCCTTGGGTTAAGCAAGCTTCTGATGTATTTGATTCATTTGAGGATATCAACTTACCTACGATTGCAGCAATAAATGGTTTTGCACTTGGTGGTGGTTGTGAAATGACATTAGCATGTGATTATCGTGTAGCTGATACTTCAGCTGTTATTGGTCTACCGGAAGTTAAATTAGGCTTAATTCCAGGGTTTGGTGGCACGGTAAGATTACCTCGACTTATTGGTTTTGATAATGCAGCTACTTGGATGTCTACAGGTAAAGCTCATAAGCCTGCTGCGGCACTTGCACAAGGTGCTATTGATGCGGTTGTGGATCCTGAAAACTTGAGATCAGCAGCCATTAACATGCTTAAACTCGCAATGGATGGTAAATTAGATTGGCGCGCTAAACGTCAGCCTAAGCTAGAGGCATTGAGTTTATCAGAAACAGAAATGCTTATGTCAGCAACAACATGCAAGGGTATGATTGCGGCTAAAGCGGGTAAACACTACCCAGCGCCTATGATAATGATCAATACGCTAATTGCTGCTGCTGGTTTGGATCGCAATGCTGCAATGGCTATAGAAAATGCCAATTTTGCTAAAGTGGGTAAAACTGATGCGGCTACAGCGCAAATTGGTTTATTCATGGCGGATCAAGTCGTTAAGGGTAAAGCGAAAAAGGCTAGTAAACTTGCCACTAAAGCAGTTAAAAAAGCGGCAGTACTTGGTGCAGGCATTATGGGTGGTGGTATTGCATATCAATCAGCCTATAAAGGTACACCGATCATTATGAAAGATATTAATGATCAAGCACTTGATTTAGGTTTAACTACTGCAGCAGGCATATTAACTAAGCAAGTTGATCGTGGCCGCATGAATGCTAAAAAAATGGCAGGCGTGTTGAATAACATTACTCCATCACTTAGTTATGACAGTGTTAAAGATGTTGATATTGTTGTTGAAGCTGTTGTAGAAAACCCGAAAGTGAAAGGCATTGTTTTAGCCGAAGTTGAAGGTCAAATTAGTGAAGATGCGATTCTTACGTCTAACACTTCAACAATCTCGATTGATTTATTAGCACAAAGTGTTAAGCGCCCAGAAAACTTCTGTGGTATGCATTTTTTCAACCCAGTAAATAAAATGCCATTAGTTGAAATTATTCGTGGTAAAGATACTTCTGAAGAAACTGTTGCTTCGGTTGTTGCTTATGCCGCTAAAATGGGTAAATCACCGATTGTTGTTAATGATTGTCCTGGTTTTTATGTTAACCGTGTGTTGTTCCCGTACTTTGCAGGCTTTAGTCAGCTTGTACTTGAAGGTGCAGACTTTACCGCAATTGATAAAGTGATGGAGAAACAATTTGGCTGGCCTATGGGACCTGCTTATCTACTTGATGTTGTTGGTGTAGATACTGCAGATCACTGTACCAGTGTCATGTCGTCAGGTTTCCCAACACGTATGCAAAAAATTGATAATGATCCAGTAAGCACACTATATGCAAGTGAACGTTTAGGTCAGAAAAATGGTAAAGGCTTTTATGATCACATCAAAGATAAACGCGGTCGTCCGGCCAAAGTTCCTGCACCAGCAGCTTATGAGTTAATGGCTCCACATTGCGCAGATAAAAAAGACTTCAGCAGTGAAGAGATTATTGCACGTATGATGATCCCTATGGTTAATGAAGTCGTACGTTGTTTAGAAGAAGGTGTTGTTGATTCAGCAGCTGAAGCTGACATGGGCTTGATCTATGGTGTAGGTTTCCCTCCATTTAGAGGCGGTGCAATTCGTTATTTAGAAACACTTGGCTTAGATAGCTATATCGCTATGGCAGATAAATACGCCCATTTAGGTGAAATTTATCAAGTGACTGATGGAATGCGCGAGATGGCTAAATCAGGTAAATCATATTTCACAACCGATGTTAAAACAGCTTAAGCGAGGAGAATAAAATGAATGAAGTTGTAATTGTAGACTGCATACGAACTCCAATGGGTCGCTCTAAGGCCGGTGTTTTTCGTAACGTACGTGCTGAAGCATTATCAGCACACTTAATGAAACAAATTTTAGCGCGTAACCCTGCACTTGATCCTGAAGACATCGAAGATGTTATTTGGGGTTGTGTAAAACAAACTAAAGAACAAGGTTTTAACATTGCTCGTAATGCGTCATTACTTGCAGGTTTACCAAAGTCTATTGGTGGCGTTACCGTTAACCGTTTATGTGGCTCTTCAATGGAAGCACTACATCAAGCGAGTACTAGCATAATGTCTGGCCAAGGAGATGTATTCCTTATTGGTGGTGTTGAGCATATGGGACATGTTCCTATGATGTACGATGTTGATTTTGATCCAGCATTGAATAAACATATAGCTTTAGCTTCAGGTAATATGGGGTTAACAGCTGAGCTATTAGGTAAACAGCATGGTATTACCCGTGAAATGCAGGATGCTTTTGGTGCTCGCTCTCATCAAAAAGCTCATGAAGCAACACTTGCAGGTCGTTGGGATAATGAAATAGTTGCTACCCAAGGCCATGATGCTTCAGGTGCGTTAACTATTGTTGAGCATGATGAAGTTATTCGTCCAGAAACAACAGCAGAAAGCTTATCAGGATTACGTCCAGTATTTGATCCTGTTAATGGTACTGTAACAGCTGGTACCTCATCAGCATTATCTGACGGTGCTTCAGCAATGCTAGTAATGTCAGCAGAAAAAGCTAAAGCGTTAGGCTTAACGCCACGAGTGAAAATTCGTGGTATGGGTGTTGCTGGTTGTGATCCTTCAACGATGGGTTTTGGTCCGGTACCAGCGACAAAGAAAGCACTGAAACGTGCTGGCTTATCGATTGAAGATATTGAGTTATTTGAATTTAACGAAGCTTTTGCTGCCCAAGCACTATCTTGTGTTAGAGCATTGAAAGTAGAAGATAAGATGGATCAAATCAACTTAAATGGTGGTGCTATTGCATTAGGTCATCCATTAGGTTGTTCAGGTTCTCGTATTTCAGGAACGTTAATTAACTTGATGGAAGGACAAGATGTGAACTTAGGTTTAGCCACTATGTGTATCGGGCTAGGTCAGGGGATTGCAACTGTTTTCGAAAGAGTCTAATTAATCATCATTATCTTTGCTAATAGGTATTTATATTGCGTTGAAAGTACTCACAAATTCTTCGGGAAATAATTTGAACATCCGAAGGATGGCCTGAAAGGCGAAGTACAGGATGTACGGAGTAATGACTAGCGTCAACTCCGTGCTTTCGCCTTATCTAAACACTTATTATCTTCGATAATAACGATGAATACTTTTAAAGAATAGATAAATAAAAAAACCAGCAATTGCTGGTTTTTTTGTCTTCAAGATGTAATGGCTATGTTTTTATTTAGAAAATACGTCTTGTAGTGGTGGTACAACTTGTTTCTTACGGCTAAGTACACCGTCAAGCCATACTTTGCCATCTGTTGTTGCTTTACCATAAGCTTCCAATGACAAGTTATCATTATCACTAACGACAAGAAGCTCAGAGCCTTCCTTCATAATATCAGTTAATAACAATAATACGCTGTGGCGATTGCCTTCAGCTTTTAGTTTAGCGATATCAGCTTCTAAATCAGCTTTCATATCATCAAAAATTGCGAGATCAATAACCTCTAATTGGCCAATACCAACAAGGTTTCCGTTCATGTCGAAATCTTTAAAATCACGAAGAACTAAATCGCGTACTGGCGTGCCATCAACCGCAGACTTAACTCTGAACATATCCATGCCCAATTCTTCAGGGTTTTCAATGCCTGCAATTTCAGCTAATGCCTCAACACATTTGATATCGGCCGTAGTACACGTTGGTGATTTAAAAATAACGGTATCACTTAAAATTGCACACATCATTGCGCCGGCGATATTTTTAGGAATTTCAACGTTATGAAAATCATACATCATTTTGATAATTGTATTTGTACAGCCTACAGGACGAACCCAGATCTCTAATGGCGTTGAAGTGGTAATATCGCCTAGTTTGTGATGATCAATAATGCCTAAAATAGTTGCATCGTCAATATCATCTGGACCTTGAGTACGCTCAGAGTGATCAACAATATAAAGGCTTTCTCCAGCGTAACTAGTTTTTAATTCTGGTTGTTCAAAGCCAAACTTGTCTAAAATAAACATTGTTTCTGGCGTTAATTCACCTAAACGAGCTGGAACGGTTTCTTCGCCCAAAGTCGTTTTTAAGTAAGATAAAGCTATGGCAGAACAGATTGAATCAGAATCAGGAATCTTGTGACCAACAACATAATTTGGCATGGTTAAATCTCTTAAAAAATTAAATTAATATTGTTTATATTTTATCAAGAAATTTATAGGCAGGATACAATTAGCTCTGTCTCTTATACACATCTGACGCTGCCGACGAAGAGG
>OJGT01000149.1_pt1 | contig 13324 bp, 9 predicted proteins | sample 1595031 | NCBI WGS metagenome assembly OJGT01 (sample SAMN05416857, study PRJEB24817) | seawater metagenome | isolation source: Sea water | place: Canada:Atlantic | collected 2013-11 | reverse complement strand
TCACTGGAGCTTTAAGCTCCCTAAAGGGTCGTTGGAGACTACAACGTTGATAGGTCAGGTGTGTAAGGGTTGTGAGGCCTTGAGCTAACTGATACTAATTACCCGTGAGGCTTAACCATACAACACCCAAGTGGTTTTGTAGATTAAGACTGACATGAAAACATCACGTACTTACGTGTTACTTGAATTACTGAGTGTATTTATAGAGAACGATGTTCTTAAAGCTTTCGAGATTGTAACTTTTTTGTTTAGCGACAATAGCGCTGTAGACCCACCTGAACCCATTCCGAACTCAGAAGTGAAATGCAGTAGCGCCGATGGTAGTGTGGGAGTTCCCATGTGAGAGTAGGACATTGCTAAGCTTCTATTTAGAAAAGCCCGCAACATTGTTGCGGGCTTTTTGCTGTCTGGCGATTAAAACTTAATGGGACACAAAAGAATTACAGTAGCTCCATAGGCTAGTGTGACCTCTGTTAGTTAACCCCATGTGATCCTTTAACTAGCTCAGGATGAACGGGGAAATTACTAAGCTTCTATTTAGAAAATCCCGTAGATAAGTGGCGGGCTTTTTGCCGTCTGGCGATTAAAACTGAGTGGGCTACAAAACAATTACAGCAGCGCCCTGGGGGAGTGTGACTTATGTTAGTTAAGCACATGTGAGCGTAGAACATTGTTAAGGTTCAATTTAGAGAAGCCCGTAGATAAGTGATGGGCTTTTGCTGCCTGCCTAAAAAATAATTAGCTGATTATGATCAATACTATTTCGATGAAAGCTGTTGCTTGAATATAAGGCACAATTTATTACGAGCTTAATTACAGTAAATAAATGGAATGACTCAAAGAAGAAAAGGTAAATATGATTTTGGTAATGAAGTTTATAATTAAATAGTTTAACAATAGAAAGTGTGTTATTTCTTGATAGGTTAATTAAGAATAAGTTTGTAGGTGCTTTGAAGAGTAATATGACTTCCAAGGTGCCGCAGTTAACCGTAGTCCTGAACACCGTGTGTTCAGGGCGGAAGTATCATTTTAACCGTAGGCTTCCCGATACGAGCCGGGCTTGCACAAAAGCTAATAATCAATTTCCTTAGGTAAAACTTATCGGCTCAGGGACATAGTTACTTGCGAACACCCCAGAAGACATATTCATTATAGCTAAAATAATAATAGAGATAAGCTTTTTTTAACTGGTAGGAGCTAACTGTTGTCAATTTGAACGTTTTACGCTTGCTTCTTATTCGCTGGTGTAATCGCTTGCTCAATTGTAGATTGTAATAGCGCAATTCTTCTTTTATTTTCTTGCTGCTCAGTTTTTAATTTTTGCTCAGAAGCTAATAACTCGTTCGTTAAGTTTAACGCTGTCATAAGAAGTGCTTGATCGGGAGAAGCGATTGATTTGCTACTGTTGGCATTTTTTAAGCGCTCTGATAATTCAGCCGCGGCACTGAGTAAAGCACTTTCTTTCCCTATAGGGCAAGAAACTTTAAGTTTGCGATCAATAATATTGATTTCAACAGTACGATGACTCATTCGCTTTAATTCCAAGAATAATTTACGATATATATGACAATAACTTGCACTATAACTGTGCTGATTTGGCTATGCAAGCAAATGCATATGTTTCTATGATTTTTCATGTCTTTTAGGTTGTGCAGTGCTAGAATAGCGTCATAATTTTATTTCCTTTATGTAAGTTATTAACCATGTCTGAAGATTCTTCTAAAAAAAGTAACCTCGATTTTTCATCAATTCAAGCTATTATCACCACCGAGAATGTTCAAAGTCACGTTAGTGAAGTACATGGTGTACTCACTGGACTTATTTGTGCGGGATATAGTTTTGAAGAGCAAAACTATATTGATTTACTCAATGATATTCTTATTAATGGTGAAGGCTTTCCTAATACGGTAAAAACAGCCATCAAACAAATGTATAGTGAATTGTGGTCTGGAATTCTTGATGATGCCTACTCTTTTCAGTTAATGCTACCAGATGATGATGATTCAATTGTCGAACGAGGACATGCTTTAGGTAAGTGGGTACAGGGTTTTAACTTAGGTTTTGGTCTACAGCAAAAAAATAGTCCGGTAACATCAAGTGAAGTCAAAGAAGTGTTAACTGATTTTTCAGAAATAGCTAACCTTTCTGATGAAATGGAAGAAGATGAAGATACTGAACAAGCTTATTTTGAAATAAGTGAGTATGTACGTATTTCTGCTTTATTATGCTTTAGTGAGTTAGGCTCATCTCCTGCACCAATTGATAATAAAAATACCGATAATACCATTCACTAAAACTGTTCATTAGAGACGTTATGACTAAACTGCACGAAGTATCATCTACACAATTACCGGGAATTGATAAATTACCTATCAGTGACTTTAAAAATCATAGAGATAATTTCTTCAATAAAATGGCACCAAATAGTGTTGCATTTTTTTCTGCTTCTCATGAAGCCACTCGTAGTAATGATACTGAGTATGCATTTTGTCAAAATAAGCACTTTTATTACTTAACTGGTTTTAATGAACCTGATGCATTACTGTTATTACTTAAAACAGACGATGTTCAACGATCTATTTTATTTTCTCTGCCAAAAGATAAAGCTCATGAAGTATGGCATGGCCGAAGAGTTGGACAAGAGAAAGCCTGTCAATTTTATAATTTCGACCAAAGCTTTGAACTAGATGAACTATCTAATCTTGTACCACAATATTTAAATGACTTAAGTCAGGTTTATTTTTGTTTTGACAGTAATGAAATGTCACAGCAAGTATTTACTTGGTTATCACAAGTGCGATCAACTATACGTCAAGGGAGTAAAGTACCTGAGGTGTTAATTGATGCCAGTCCCATTATTAATGAACTACGTTTAATTAAGAGTGCTAATGAAATAGCCGTAATGAGACAAGTTAATTATATATCAGGTTTAGCGCATCAACGTGCAATGTTACAAAGTGATGTTGGAAAGTATGAGTATCAAATTGAAACAGAACTGTTGCATGAGTTTTCTCGTTTGGGAGCTCGTCATCCTGCCTATGCGAGCATAGTTGCGGGTGGGGATAATGCTAATATTCTACATTACACTGATAATGACGAAACGCTACAAGACAATGAACTGTTATTAATTGATGCAGGAGGTGAATTATCAGGATATGCCGCAGATATCACTAGAACATTTCCTATTAATGGAAAATTTACTGAACCGCAAAAATTACTATATCAAGTTGTATTAAATGCACAGTTAACCGTTATTAAAGCAATCAAACCGGGTACCAGTTTTGCGAAACTGAATGCTATTGCAAATGAGTGTTTGACCCAAGGCTTAATTGATTTAGATATATTGTCAGGGGACTTAAAAGAATTACTTGATGAAAAAGCATGTAAGAAATACTTTATTCATGGTTTAGGTCACTGGTTAGGTTTAGATGTTCATGATGTTGGTGACTATCACATTAATGATAATAAAGAACAGTGCCGTGAATTTGTGGCTGGTATGGTATTAACCATTGAACCAGGTCTCTATATGCCGAAAGATGATTATGCTTTAGAGGAAAAATGGCGAGGTATTGGTATTAGAATTGAAGATAATATTGTAGTTACCGAGCAAGGGTATGACAATTTGACAGTAAACTCTCCACGAACAATTAATGACATTGAAGCATTAATGCAAAACAAAGCGACGAACCTTTAGTTAATAGTAAAGTAAAAAATCATGAGCCTTAATAAACACACTTTCGATATCATCATTTCTGGCGGCGGCTTATCAGGGAGCTTAATGGCATTAAGCCTTGCTGATTTAACTAAACCTGATGGTAGTTTGTTATCAATTGCTATTGTAGAAGCAAATAAACCTGATTTTAATACGCTAGCTGAACATAAAACATCACAAAGTATTACTACACCATTATTTGATGATCGAGTATTGGCATTGTCACATGCAAGTGCAGACTATCTTAAAAGTGTTAACGTATGGCAGCATATAGCGAATGATGCTTGTGCAATTCAGAAAATTGATATCTCAGATCGAGGTCATTATGGCAAAGCGCGTATAGATGCCAATAACCATGGTGTGTCAGCACTTGGCTATGTGATTGCAATGGCTAAGATTGGTGAAGGGCAGCTAACTGCCTTAGCGAGTAAAGCCAATGTGAAATGGTTTAGTCCAGAGTCAATTGCTGATATTGACTGGCAAGAAAGTATCGAAGCCTCTCAAGAAAATTCATGTTCAACTGAGCAATTAAAAAATAAACTAATAAAGGTATCACTTAGATCTGGTGACGTATTACAAACACATTTGTTGCTTGCGTGTGATGGTGCTAATTCCCCTTGTAGGGTGTTAGCAAATATTGAAGCAAGTAAAAGTGATTATCACCAAGTTGCGCTTATCGCTAATGTTGCCACAGAAAAGCCGCATAACAATAAAGCTTTCGAACGCTTTACGGAAAATGGGCCAATTGCAATGCTACCTTTAACTGCATTGAATAGTATTCCCCATCGATGCTCGCTGGTGTGGACAATGTCGGCTGAGCAAAGTGAAAAATTACTAACCTTAAATGATGATGATTTTTGCGAACAGCTTGAGGTCGCTTTTGGTAGTTGGCTTGGCAAAATTACTCAAGTAGGAAAGCGAGATGTTTATCCGTTAGTCCTTTTACAAGCAAAACAGCAAACATATCACCGCATGGCACTTATTGGAAATGCATCACATACAATTCATCCTATCGCTGGCCAAGGCTTTAACCTTGGTTTACGTGATGTGCAATTGATGGCAAGCTTGATCGAAAAACAACTGCTTACTCAGTCTGATTTGGGGGATTTTGCTTTACTCAATGAATATTCAGTACAACGAACACAAGATCAAAAACAAATCATCAGCCTAACGGACTCACTGGTTACCTTATTTTCTAATGACTTGCCTCCCTTGATTGTAGGGAGAAATACCGGTTTAAAAGTAATGAATTACTTTCAGCCATTAAAAAGAACCTTAGTTAATAAACTCATGGGCTATTAAAGAGATAAACAATGCAAAAATTTGACGTATTAATTGTAGGCGCTGGCATGGTGGGTTTAACTCTAGCGTTGGCATTAAGAAAAACGACCGATTTAAAAATTGCTATAGCTGATACTTTGCCAGTAAGTGAGCTAACTTCTGAACCAGAGGTTAGGGTTAGTGCTATAAATGTTGCTAGCCAAACAATACTTGAAAATTTAGATGTCTGGGCTGATATAGAGTCGACCCGCCTGCAACCATACCAAAATATGCATGTTTGGGATAAGGAAGGATTAGGAAAGCTAGCGTTCTCTCTTGATGACTTAGGCAGCTTCCCTAGGCAAGAAAGCCTTGGTTGGATTATAGAAAATAAAGTTATTCGCAATGCGCTATGGCATAAAGCACAAGCTGACGAAGGGATTAGTTTCTTTACGGATCATAAATTAGCAAGTATTGCCGAAGGTGACAGTGAATCTTTTATTAGTTTTGAAGCGCCATTAAATGATAATAACGGCACACAAACCCCTTTAATAGCTAAACTTGTTGTTGGTGCAGATGGTGCAAACTCATGGGTTCGTCAGCAAATTGCCACACCTATGATTACACGCGATTATGATCATCATGCTATTGTTGCGACTGTTAAATGTTCGCAAGGACATAATAATACCGCATGGCAAGTGTTTTTACCTACGGGCCCGTTAGCATTCTTACCGCTATACCCAGCAAGTGAAGATACCTGCTCAATTGTTTATTCCACTTCTCCGGCAGAAGCTCAAAGGCTAATAGCCCTTAACAATATCGACTTTGCTAAAGAGTTAACCGCAGCAAGTGACGGTAAACTAGGTACTATTGAGTTAATGAGTGAACGTTTTACTCATCCGCTTACCATGCGTTTAGCCCAAGATTTTGTTAAAGGTAGAGTTGTGCTAATTGGAGATGCCGCACATACTATTCATCCATTAGCGGGCCAAGGCGTTAATCTTGGTCTATTAGATGCCGCAGCATTGGCAGAAAGTCTAACCTCATTAACATCATCACAAAACACTAAAGAGAAAAATTTCACTTCCTCTACTGTATTGAAAGCATTTTCTCGTGCTCGTAAAAGTGAAGCAACAGAAATGATTGCTGCAATGGAAGCGATAAAGCAGACTTTTGGTGTTCAACAACCTGGTATTAAATTACTACGGGGTATTGGGTTAAGTTTACTGGATAATATTAAGCCAGCTAAAAAAATATTGGTTGAAAAAGCCCTTGGTTTAACCAGTTATTTACCGGAATTAGCCTCAAAACAGCGAAATTAGTCCTTATTTTCGATATTTTATTCAGCTAAGCCAAAAATTAATCACCACAATGCAAGCACTTTTATTAGTGAAACGATGTTATATTTTTTAAAAAGTGATTTTGTAGAATTTTATTTTGTTTAGAGTAATTAGTCTGATTTAAATTTGAAAAGAATGCTTTTACTTGTTGAATAAACGGAAATCGCTGTCTATAATTACCTTAACTGTTCAACACCTGTCACCCTAAAGGTAGATACTATGACTAATAAAACTGTATTACACGCAAAACATTTGGCCGCTGGCGCTAAAATGGTTGATTTCTATGGCTGGGAAATGCCGATTAATTATGGCTCTCAAATAGAAGAACATAATGCTGTTCGTACAGATGCTGGTATGTTTGATGTATCACATATGACAATTGTTGATGTACAAGGTAGTGACGCAAAAGCATTCTTACGTCGTTTAGTAATTAACGATGTTGCAAAACTAACTGTTGCGGGTAAAGCACTTTACACAGGCATGTTAACTGAAGATGCTGGTGTTATTGATGACTTAATTATTTATTTCTTCTCTGATACTGATTACCGTTTAGTTGTGAACTCAGCTACACGTGAAAAAGATCTTGCTTGGATGAATAAGCAATCAAGCGGTTTTGATATTACGATTACTGAACGTCCTGAATTTGGCATGATTGCTGTACAAGGTCCTCAAGCGGTAGCGAAAGTTGCTGAATTATTAACAACAGAGCAAGCTGCTGCTGTTGAAGGTATGAAACCATTTTTTGGTGTGCAAATTGGTGACTTATTTATCGCTACTACAGGTTACACTGGCGAAAATGGTTATGAAATTATTGTTCCTAACGATGCCGCTGAAGATTTCTGGCAAAAGCTAGTTGATGTAGGCGTTGTACCATGTGGTTTAGGTGCTCGTGACACATTACGTTTAGAAGCAGGTATGAACCTTTACGGTTTAGATATGGATGAAACTGTTTCTCCTCTAGCAGCGAACATGGCTTGGACTATTAGCTGGGATCCTGAAGACCGTGACTTTATCGGTCGTGATGTATTAGCTGCACAAAGAGCTGCCGGCGACCAACCTAAGCTAGTTGGCTTAGTTATGGAGCAAAAAGGTGTTTTACGCTCTCATCAAGTTGTTGTAACTGAGTTTGGAAACGGTGAAATTACTTCAGGTACTTTCTCTCCAACACTAGGTCACAGTATTGCTTTAGCACGTGTTCCACGTAGCGTGAAAGTGGGAGATACAGTTGAAGTTGAAATGCGTAAGAAATTAGTTAAAGTTCTAGTAACTAAGCCAAGTTTCGTACGTAATGGTAAAAAAGTTTTTTAATCCATATAAAATTTGGAATTGCAGTATTTAGATTCATCACTCATAATTTGGTGAGTCGACTGTAATTTCAGCCAATTAGGATTTATACTACCGTTTAGTCATTACTAAATAATAAATGAATTTAAACGATTTTAAGAATTTAACAAATAGGAAAAATTAAAATGAGCAACATTCCTTCAGAATTAAAATATGCAACTTCTCATGAGTGGACTCGTAACGAAGGCGACGGTACTGTAACTGTTGGTATTTCAGAGCACGCGCAAGGCCTTTTAGGCGATATGGTTTTTGTTGATTTGCCAGATGTTGGCGATGAAGTAAATGCTGGTGATGACATTTGTGTTGCTGAATCAGTGAAAGCTGCATCAGACATTTATGCACCTGTTTCAGGCGAAATCATTGAAGTAAATGAAGAACTTGAAGACGCTCCAGAGTTAGTAAACTCTGATGCTTTTGGCGAAGGTTGGTTATTTAAAATCAAACTTTCTGATGCGAGTGAGTTAGAAAACTTACTTGACGCTGAAGGTTATGCGAACTCTATCGACGAAGACTAGTTTTAGCACCAACAATTAGATTTTACTTGTAGTGTCAATGTTCTATTTATTGACACCATTTGTTAAAGGCTAATTGTCGTAGCTAAAGCCAATTAAGCCTCTTTTTTTATAAGAATTTGAGGCTTTATTTTTATTCTAAATTAATACAATTTATTTAAGTGATACTCTTATGACCTCAAAAGCAACTATTAACTCATTAGCTGAGTTAGAGCAAACTCAAGACTTTATTCGTCGCCATATTGGGCCTAGTGAATCTGAAACTCAATCCATGATTAATTATCTTGGCGCTGAATCAGTTGATGCGTTAATTGATGAAATTGTACCTAGCGATATTCGTCTTGCTGATCTTCCAAATGTTGAAGAAAGTAAAACTGAAGTACAAGCATTATCAGATCTTAAAGCTGTAGCTAGCTTAAATAAAATTAACGATAACTATATTGGTTTAGGTTACTTTGGTACTTTAACGCCTAACGTTATTTTACGTAACGTTTTAGAAAATCCAGGTTGGTATACAGCGTATACGCCGTATCAACCAGAAATTGCACAAGGTCGTTTAGAATCATTATTAAACTACCAACAAATGTGTATAGACCTTACAGGTTTAGAACTAGCTTCAGCTTCATTATTAGATGAAGGTACTGCAGCAGCAGAAGCAATGGCATTAGCCAAACGTGTTTCTAAAAATAAAAAATCTAACTTATTCTTCATTTCAGATGATGTTTACCCACAAACTATTGACGTTGTTAAACAACGTGCAGAAATGTTTGGTTTTGACATTATAGTTGCTCCAGCGGCAGAAGCGGCAGAGCAAGATATCTTTGGTGCACTTATCCAGTACCCAGGTGCTTCAGGTGAAGTAGCAGATATCAGCGAGTTAATTGCTAAAATTCACGAGAAAAAAGGTATCGTTGCAGTAGCTGCTGACATCATGAGCTTAGTATTACTTAAATCTCCAGGTGAATTAGGCGCTGACGCTGTAATTGGTTCAAGCCAACGTTTTGGTGTTCCAATGGGATACGGTGGTCCACACGCTGCATTCTTCACTACATCTGAAAAATACAAACGTTCATTACCTGGTCGTATTATTGGTGTTTCAAAAGATACACGCGGTAAAAGCGCATTACGTATGGCTATGCAAACACGTGAGCAACATATTCGTCGTGAAAAAGCTAACTCAAATGTTTGTACAGCTCAAGTATTACTTGCCAACATGGCAGCGTTCTACGCGGTATACCACGGTCCTCAAGGTTTAAAAACTATTGCTAACCGAATTCACCGTTTAACTGACATTTTATGTTTAGGTACAGCATCAAAAGGCTTAACAGCTGTACATGCTAACTACTTTGACACATTAACATTCAGTGTTGATAACAAAGACGAAATCGTAGCACGTGCATTGGCTGCTAGCGTAAACTTACGTACTGATGTTGAAGGTCAAGTTTCTATCTCATTAGATGAAACAACAACGCGTCAAAACGTAGCACAATTATTTGATATTCTTCTAGGTGAAGGTCATGGATTAAATGTAGATGAACTTGATGACAAGGTTGTTGCTTGTGGTCACTCATCAATTCCTGCTTCTTTAGTTCGTGAGTCTGAAATATTAACTCACCCAGTATTTAACTCATACCATAGCGAAACAGAAATGTTACGTTATATAAAAAGACTTGAAGACAAAGATTTAGCATTGAACCACTCAATGATTTCTTTAGGTTCTTGTACCATGAAGTTGAACGCAACAGCTCAAATGATCCCTGTATCATGGCCTGAATTTGCTAACATGCATCCATTTGCTCCAGTTGACCAAGCACAAGGTTACAAGCATATGATTGACGAACTAGCTAAATGGTTAGTTGAGTTAACAGGTTATGACAAAATGTCAATGCAACCTAACTCTGGTGCATCAGGTGAATATGCTGGCTTAATCGCTATTAGCAAATACCATGAAAGCCGTGGTGACTCACATCGTAACATTTGTTTAATTCCAGCATCTGCACACGGTACTAACCCTGCATCTGCAATGATGGTAGACATGAAAATTGTTATCGTTGATTGTGATAAAGAAGGTAACGTTGACATGGCTGACTTAAAAGCGAAAGCTGAAGAGTTAGCAGACAACCTTGCTTGTATCATGATCACTTACCCATCTACACATGGTGTATACGAAACAACAATTGCAGAAATTTGTAACATCATTCATGACAATGGCGGTCAGGTTTACCTTGATGGCGCAAACATGAATGCACAAGTTGGTTTAACTTCTCCTGGTTTCATTGGCGCTGATGTTTCTCACCTTAACTTACACAAAACATTCGCTATTCCACATGGTGGCGGTGGCCCAGGTATGGGACCTATTGGCGTTAAGTCACACTTAGCACCATTCTTACCTGACCATTCATTAGTGAATGTAGATGAGTTAACAAAAGGTAATGGCGCAGTTTCGTCAGCACCTTACGGTAGCGCAAGCATTTTACCTATTACTTACCTTTACATTGCAATGTTAGGTAAAAAAGGTGTAACTGATGCAACTAAATACGCAATTACAAATGCTAACTATGTAGCTAAAAAATTAGCAGAGCATTACCCAATTTTATATACAGGTAAAAATGGCCGTGTTGCACACGAATGTATTGTTGATTTACGTCCACTTAAAGCAACTTCAGGTGTTACCGAAGTAGATATTGCTAAGCGTTTAAATGACTACGGTTTCCATGCGCCAACTATGTCGTTCCCAGTAGCGGGCACGTTCATGATTGAACCAACAGAATCAGAGTCTAAAGTTGAGCTTGATCGTTTCATCGAAGCAATGGTTTGTATTCGTGATGAAGTACGTAAAGTTGAATCTGGCGAGTGGTCAAGTGATGATAACCCATTACACAATGCACCACATACATTAGCGGATATTACTGAACCATGGACTCGTGCTTACTCAGTTCAAGAAGCAGTATTCCCAGTACCAGCAGCTGCGGCAAGCAAATTCTGGCCAACGGTTAACCGTATTGATGATGTATTTGGAGACAGAAACTTAATTTGTTCATGTCCTCCTGTTGATAGCTATATCGACTAAAAAATAATGTTTCAGGGTATTTAAAACCCTGATAAGCATAATAAAAAATAGACAAACTTAGGTTTGTCTATTTTTTTGCTTAATGACGTTTGAAAATTGTTATTAAAGTTGGTTAACCTCTTTAGTTTATAAAAACGACCAGAGAAGTTTTTATAGCTGATTAAGTTGCAACGTTTGGTAAATTTCATAAAGGTGAATCAGAAATGATTCGCCTTTTTTTAATTTTCAATGTAAAAACTTATAATGGGCATTTCTTATCAATTTAGGATATGAAGTGTTAAGTCACTTAAGGCGATAGGAAGCCTAAAGTAATTAGAGGTACTTTACGCTTCTAAGTAGAACAAAACCTGTAGCAACTCATTAGGCCATGAATGCAAGTCTGACTTTCTACGAATAACGGCTAATTGCTTTTATATGATATGTTTTCTACAATGTGCGCCAGATAATGTACTTTATTATCTTCGTATATTAATTTGTAATTAATATTTATTTCTTTGCAGGTTTGAATTGATGAGAAAGTTTCTCCAACTTACCTTACTTTTATCATGCTTTTTGATACTTTGTTCAGACAACATCAATGTTATTGGTAACCTTGATGTTTGCGCTACTGTGCATGTACTCGAAGAAAACTTTAATGATACAGATAATCATGATCTTGATGATCTTTTAGCTCGAGCTGTTTTATTTACTGCCTCAATTTCACTCGCAGAACAAAAACTCCTTTTCAAACAAAACAGCAATAATACAGGGTTAACCCACAGTTTTATCCGCGCACCGCCAAAACATACTGCTTAAAATTCGCGGCACGAATACCATTCATTACAACTTTACATCTTATTGTGATTGGCATTTTGCGTCTGGAATTTATGATGATTTTTAACGTTACAGATCAACATGATGCATTGAAGAACTAATTTATTAATAAAGTTAGTTTTAAATAGTTATGTCCAAAGTAAAGCGAGATTTCTATCCTTTGAAATCATCACGTTGTTTACATTGATAATGATTTCAACGTTACCAATGTTAAGTCATAAATTCATTCTTTTGAGTTTTATTGGATTAGTACAAGCTTACGTCATTATGAAAATGGCTGGGCTTATCCATAAAACAAATTTTAAAATTTAAGTATCAATTTTATTAAGGGAGTTAACTCCACTTGAAAACATTATTAATAACATTATTGTTATACTGTTTTGGTATAACCACCGCTAATGCTTCACAGGCAACACTTAACCATTTAGACATGACATCATCAACATTAGGGCTTATTGCCTTGGTTGTGTTTGTTCTTGGTTATGGTTTAGTTATTGCTGAGGAGTTTATACATTTACGAAAATCTAAGCCTGTAATTTTAGCTGCAGGGCTTATTTGGGTTTTAGTTGCTATATTAGCTAAGAGTAAAGAGCATGGTAAAGCGTTAGTTGAACATGCGTTAAATCATAATTTGTTAGAATATTCGGCTTTATTACTGTTTCTACTTACGGCAATGATTTATGTCAATGCGATGACTGAGCGAAATGTATTTGAAGCATTAAGAGCATGGCTAGTTAAAAGAGGTTACAGCTATAAAAAGCTTTTTTGGATTACTGGATTTTTAGCTTTCTTCATTTCGCCTATCGCGGACAATCTAACAACAGCTTTATTGATGGGAGCTGTTGTATTGGCTGTAGGTTCAGACAAACCTAAATTTGTATCGTTAGCATTTATCAATATTGTTGTTGCAGCAAACGCAGGCGGGGCATTTAGTCCGTTTGGTGATATAACTACCTTAATGGTGTGGCAATCAGGTAATGTAGAATTCTTTGGTTTTTTTGCATTATTTATTCCTTCGCTTATCAACTTTCTATTGCCTGCAGCGATAATGAGTTTTGCTATTCCAAATGAAACACCAACAGCCTCAGAAGAGAAAGTATCCTTAAAAAAAGGCGCAATAACGATTTGTTTCCTGTTTATTTGTACCATTATTACCGCAGTAACTTTTGAGCAGTTTTTACATCTGCCTCCGTTTTTAGGCATGATGACAGGGTTGTCGTACTTATTCTTCTGTCTCTTATACACATCTGACGCTGCCGACGAAGAGGATAGT
>OJGT01000148.1_pt1 | contig 13405 bp, 13 predicted proteins | sample 1595031 | NCBI WGS metagenome assembly OJGT01 (sample SAMN05416857, study PRJEB24817) | seawater metagenome | isolation source: Sea water | place: Canada:Atlantic | collected 2013-11 | reverse complement strand
ACGAGATTCCTCTACGTCTCGTGGGCTCGGAGATGTGTATAAGAGACAGATTTTAACGGTAATAGATATTGCTACAAGTCTTGTTATTGCTCAAATTGATGTGGGGGTTGAACCTGAAGGTTTGGCAGTCAGTCCTGATGGCAACTTGGTCGTTGTCACTTCAGAAACAACTAACATGGTGCATTGGATAGACACTAAAACTAATAAAATTATTGCCAATACCTTAGTCGGTGCAAGACCAAGATCGGCACAGTTTACCCAAGATAATAAACTTCTCTGGGTAAGTTCTGAAATTGGTGGTGATGTAGTAGTTATTGACGTTGCTAGCAAAGAAATTATCAAAGAATTCAACTTCACCATTCGTGGTATTCATAAAGACAGAGTGCAACCTGTTGGCATAGAATTAAGCCATGATGGCCGCTTTGCCTTTGTTGCTTTAGGACCTGCAAATCACGTTGCTGTAATTAACAGAAACTCAATGGAAATTGATAAATACTTATTAGTAGGACGTCGTGTTTGGCAATTAGCATTAAACCAAGATCAAAGCCAACTACTCACAACCAACGGAATAAGTGGCGATGTATCTGTTATTGATGTAAACAAAATGAAAGTGACCAAATCAATAAAGGTAGGTCGTTACCCTTGGGGCGTAACGATCAAACATAGCAACAAGCACAGTAAAAAATAAGTTAAGGATTTTAACTATGGGCATAGTAACTAATAATTTATCTTTTACTTATGGTAAGAAAAAAGCCTTAAATAACGTGAATCTATCACTAACATCAGGATTTAATGTACTGTTGGGCCCAAATGGTGCCGGTAAAAGTACATTATTTTCCTTACTCACAGGGCTTAGACAAACGACTCATGGTTCTATTAAAATTAATAACAAAGACTTGCACAAACATAAGTCAGAAATAATGTCTCAAATGGGTGTTGTCTTTCAACAAAGCACCTTAGATTTAGACTTATCAGTAAAGCAAAACCTATTCTATTATGCTTCTTTACATGGTATAGCCCCTCAAAGAGCGCTACAAAATATTGAATTAATTTTACAACAGCTTAGCTTAACCGAGCGTCTCAATGACAAAGTTAGAACATTGAACGGCGGACATCGACGACGTGTTGAAATTGCTCGTGCACTCATTCATCAGCCTAAAATATTACTACTTGATGAAGCAACCGTTGGCTTAGATGTAGACAGTCGTTTACTCATTATTTCTTATGTTCGTAATCTTTGCATTCAACATAATATATGCGCACTGTGGACAACCCATTTAATGGATGAAGTAGAAGCTGATGATCAACTCATAATTATCAACAATGGTGAGATTCAAGCACAAGCTAAAAGTAGTGAACTGTATGAAAAACACAATGTAGATGACACTCATCAACTGTATTTCTCGTTAACCAAAAATACGGAGGCAGTATGACCTTTAACCACTACTTTTATTGCTGCTTGGGTATTGTTAAACGTGAAATATTTCGATTTTTCCAGCAACGTTCACGCTTATTTAGTGCCTTAGTTAGGCCCTTATTATGGTTGATAGTTTTTGCCGCAGGTTTTAGAGCTGCCCTTGGCGTGTCTATCATGGAGCCTTATGGCACTTATATTACTTATCAGGAATATATTATTCCTGGTTTATGCTGCATGATCGTTTTATTCAACGGCATGCAAAGCTCCCTTTCCATGGTTTATGATAGAGAAATGGGCAGTATGAAAGTACTCTTAATGAGTCCCCTCCCCATGCCCTTCCTCTTATGTTGTAAACTTATTGCTATTGCGTTTTTATCACTTTTGCAAGTCTATGTGTTTTTGCTTTGTGCACAACTAGTTGATGTTGATATATCATTTTTAGGCTATCTAACCGCAGCACCTGCTGTTTTTATTATCGCTTTTTTTCTTGGCGCGCTAGGCTTACTTTTATCAAGTTTAATTAAGCAGTTAGAAAACTTTGCCGGGGTAATGAACTTTGTTATTTTCCCTATGTTTTTTCTTTCCAGTGCTTTATATCCTTTATGGAAAATGCAAGAAGCTAGCATTTGGATTTATTGGCTCTGTCAATATAACCCATTTACCTACTGCGTAGAGTTATTACGCTTCGCACTCTTTGGGCAATTGAATTTAAGCGCATTGGCTCTAGTATTAGGTGCCACAATAATCACTGCGGTATTGGCATTAATTAGTTTTAGTCCTAAATTTAGCCAAAAACGATAAGTGTTGGTATTTAAAATGTTATCACTCTACCCTGACATAGAACCTTTTAACCATTATCATTTAACTGTGAATTGTACAGATAAAAAACTGACGACCGAACATCAGATTTACGTAGAACAATGTGGAAACCCCTCAGGTATTCCTGTGATCTTTTTACATGGAGGGCCAGGCTCAGGCTGTCGTCCACCACACCGCAGTTTTTTTGATCCTAAGCGCTACCATATTATTTTATTCGATCAACGAGGCTGCGGACGTTCCCGTCCTCTTGGTGAATTAGTCGATAATACAACGGCTGACCTTATTCAAGATATGGAGGTAATAAGAAAGCATATTGGAATTAAAGAGTGGTTAGTTTTTGGCGGTTCTTGGGGAGCGACACTCGCTTTAGCTTATGCACATCACTTTACTGAACGTGTATCTGGCTTAATTTTACGTGGCGTCTTTTTAGCAAGACAGCAAGACATCGATTGGGTTTATAGTGAAAGTGGCGCAGCTAAAATTTTTCCAGAAGCATGGCATAACTTAGTTAACCATTTACCTTTCTCAAAACAAGTTCAACCACTCCTTGCAATTTATCAACAGCTCACTAGTGACAATCTCCAACTTTCCAATACAATGTTTGAAAAGTTGCAGCACTGGGAAGCAAGTCTTGTTTATTGGCAGAAAGCTATAAATATTGATGAAACAACGCAAAAGACTACTCAAACTAACAATAAAACACCTTCAATTATTCAACTGTATTATTCACTTAATCAATGCTTTATTGCCAAAGAACCATTACTCGAAAATATTGATAACATACGGCATATCCCAACATCAATTATTCAAGGTCGCAATGACATGGTATGCCCTGTTGAGCAAGCATGGCAATTAAAACAGCACTGGCCTGAAGTAAATTTGTCAATTATTGACATGGCAGGACATGTTGCAAGTGAACCAAAAATAATTAACGCTTTAGTGAAAGCTACGAACGATTTTGCAAACGCGAATTAAATTAATTTTGAGCACCTTTTTACTAGGTATCTAGAACTCTTTAGTCATCAATTTACTGTCCTTCTAGATCAAACCACTTGAAGATAATAACACTGTGAAGTTATCTCATACCTTATTCAGTTGTAGTTCTATTTATAAAAAATCCCCCTGAAATAGTGACTAATGCTCATCTGAACTTACGATACGATAGCGGAAGTTCGTTTTTGTGAACCCTCGATAAAATCCAAGATAATTTTAACCAAATTTTGCTGCTTATTTGTAGGGCGGGTTTAAGCTCATACTTGCCAGTGAGATTTTATTAGTTTATTAGCAATATCCTCTGCACTTATTGGCTTAGAAAAATAATACCCTTGGATAATAAAAACGTCTTTCTCACTTAAAATATCCAGTTGAGCTTTATTCTCTACGCCTTCTACTAATAGCGAAAACCCCATGTTTTTGGCTATTACCACTAAAGATTGAATGATAGCTTGATCACTAGAGCTGTATTCAAGTTCTTGCACAAACATGCGATCGATCTTAAGTTTGTTGATGGGCATTTCTTTCAAATATTGAAAGGATGAATATCCACTACCAAAATCATCAATTGCTAGACTAAACCCAAGTGATTTTAATTGCTTCAACACCGTAAGTGCAGCTTTTGGGGTTTCCATTAACGACGTTTCTGTGATCTCTAATTCTATTTGCTGAATATCAATTTTATTTTTTTTAACTAGCTGTAATAGATTAATGCAAAAATTTTTACGCATTAAGTGATTTGGAGAAATATTGATAGCAACCTTAGGAATATATATCCCCTTTTCCCGCCAGATAGAGATCTGTATAAATACTTGTTCAATAATATAGTCACCTAATAACCCCACTAACTCAGACGTCTCTGCTATCGGTATAAACTCAACAGGGCTTATTTGACGTTCAAGTTCCTTAGAATACCAACGTACTAGGGCCTCAACTGATACCACTTTATTAGTTTTTGTATCAATTTGAGGCTGATAAACCATATAAAGCTCTTTTTTCCTTAAACCATTTCTAAGAGCACTGAGCAATAAGTGGGTTTTACCTGCCCCCGCTTTCATGGCATCAGAATAAATGCAAAAGTCTGCACCACCGTGTTTACGAGATACCGCAAAGGCAGTAAAAGCATGATTGATGAGTTCTTCAATATTGTCACCATTTTCTGGAAATGTAGATGCCCCCACATGAGCCTCCAAATTTATTTCCTTATTGGCTATGTAGAAAGGTTTATCTAAATTTTCAATTATTTGATTGAGAATATAATTGCTCCCATCCTTACCTATCTCGGTAGAAGGTATAAATGAAACAAAGCGACTTTCAGAAAATACACCGAGTAAGGATTGACTTCCTATGATTTTTTTTAATCTATCTTTAACTTGATTCAATAGTTGACGAATGATGACGCTAGAATAAGAAGAAGTTAACGCATTAAAATAATCAAGATTAATAATGAGTAATAGCCCTTGCGTATCAGCTATCAAGTATTGAGAAGTAACTCTTTGCTTGAAGTGCTTTTTATTAGGCAACTCAGTTTCATTATCGAATTCTAAAAATTTAAACAGCGGTTTTACTATATTTTTATTTGCAACATAAAGCGCAATAATCACTAAAATAAAGACAATCAGAAAATGACTCAATAACAGCAGCGTTTCTGTTAATAGTTTGTTATCTAGTACCTTTATAGAAAACTCAACGACAAGGTTCAGGTTAAGGCTAGACAAAGGAACAATTGCATACATCGATTGTTCTGATACGAATACATCTCCCTTTAAAGCAAGTGAAGGTAAACTATCATGTAAATAAGGCGTTAAGTGACTAACTGTAGAGAGTGTTTTACCAATAAGAGATTTATCATGATGTACGATTACTTTACCACCGTTATCGATAATAAAACGATTAACCACACTTTTTGAAATTTCAGATTCAATATGATTTACAAACAGACTTTCAAACCTTGTTAATTCAATATCCCCACTAACAACACCAAAGAACTTTCTGTTATTAAATATTGGTGCAGATACTGATAAGTAGTAGATAGAGGGCTCACTAAAAGCACGATAAGGCCCACTAATAGTTATTTTTTCATTCGCTTTTGCCGCCTTATACCAAGGACGATCTCTTGGATCGTAATCACTAGGGGCTTGCCATTGATTAGTTCTATAATAGCCATTTTTCTCTAAAGAAATAGAAACATAATCAAACTGATTAGATTCAGTATATTGAGCAATTAAGGTATCCAACAGTTCATTGTTTTCAATTTTATTTTTATATGATGCCGTTTTTTCAGCAAAAGCATTGATGGATTCTTTACTGGCAGAGAACCATTGTTCAGTAGTTGCCTGTGCGACTGATGCAAGGGTAAGTTGTTCATCCTTTACCGAAGTGGTTATCCACTTAGTAACATGAAAATACGCAATTAATGTTGATAATATTAATCCGAGAAGAAATATACCGCACACAGAAATAAATAATCTTTTTTTATTACAGGTATGTTTCAATGGAAACCTCTGGCTGTTTATGATTCCTAATAATTAAGCATTCATTATTCAATACAAAGTTCATTTGTTTAATATTATAAAAACACAGCAGGCAACTCTATCCCACAAAAATAATAGGGTTATTGATGTAGATCAATAACCCTTGAATGTTATTATTAAGATTCAAGGGACTTGAGTTTTATTAATAAATTTACATACCTATGTAACATACTCATGTGGTGTCATGAGAACACGACAAATACTAAAACCATACAATTTCAATAGTGAGAAAGCATGAAATATGGTGGCTTAGTTCTCACTCAGGTCTAACAGACTATTGTCAAAAAGTTATCTTCAATAACCATGTTTTTATATTTTGGGAATGACCGCTTTTCGTATCTAAGTGATAATTAGATTAAATGATTTAATTCGATAAACTAGATCGGCTTTGTGGTATTTCTGCCTTTATTTTTTCGCTCTTGTTCTTTTTCTATTAGGCTTTTTAACTTTTTTCTTGACCTGTTTAGGTGCTTTTGAAAACTCTTTATGGAAAGGCTGTTCTGTAACAACAGGAATAACTTGCCCGATGCTATTTTCAATATTAGTTAATTGCCTTATATCGTTTTCTACAGCAAATGAAATGGCCATACCACTTTTCCCAGCACGAGCTGTTCTGCCTATACGGTGTATGTAATTTCTTGGATCTTCTGGCAGGTTATAGTTAATGACTAAGGTAATATTATCAACATCAATGCCACGAGCAGCAACATCGGTTGCCACTAACACTCTTAAAGCAGACTCTTTAAAGTTTTGTAACGCTTCTTCTCTCACTGCTTGTGTTTTACCACTGTGCAGGCTAGCGGCAGTTATTGATGCTTTTTCTAGCGCTTTAACAATAATGTCAGCACCATACTTTGTTTTACAAAATATAAGCACTTTTTCATACTCAGCTGTTTTCAATATTTCAAAAAGCAAAGGAACTTTGTTCGACTTTTCAAGGTGGTATACACTTTGATTAACCAAGTCGATTGTTACCATTTCAGCTTCAATTTGAACTTTTGTTGGCTCCGTTAATATTGCTTGGGCTAGTATCTCTATTTCAGCGGGCATAGTGGCTGAAAATAGCAGTGTTTGTCGTTTCTTTGGCAGTTTAGATATTATATTTTGAACATCGTTAAAAAAACCCATATCTAGCATTGTGTCTGCTTCATCTAGCACAAATATTTCTAATGCCTTAAAGTTTATATCGCCCGTTTCAATTAAATCCAATAACCTTCCAGGGGTGGCAACTAAAATATCAAGTCCAAGTGCTATAGAGTCAACTTGATTTTGTCTTCCTACACCACCATAAACAACCTTAGTCTTAAGCCCTAAACCATCAGAGTAGTCATCAATGTTTTGCATTATTTGGGAAGCAAGTTCTCGCGTGGGAGTTAGTATAAGCGAACGTGTGCTCTTAGTTTTGATATCAATTTTATTTCGTCCAAAATTATTGATAATAGGCAATGAAAAGGCCGCAGTTTTCCCTGTTCCTGTCTGCGCTATACCCAATAGATCATTGCCATTAATAAGCGCTGGAATACATTCTTTTTGGATTGGTGTAGGCTTTTTATAGCCTTTAAGACTAACCCGGTCAATAATTGACTCTAAAAGTGAAAATGCTTTAAATTCTGACATGTTATCTAAGTACTCTTTAATCAATATCCTATTATTCTAGCAGAATGGTTTAATATACTTAAGATGTATTAAAGCTGATGCCCACAAAAAAACAGTTCAGTAATAAAGTATTCAAATTACTGACTTCACCGGGATTATTTATTCACTGGTAGTTTATTAAGGGATTAAATAATAGTTGCTGTGTGATGGTAACCTTACTTCAATAGTTGATATGTTACGTATTCGGGTTATATGGAAATTTGGTACGCTAAGTAGAAGCCACAGAGCCATTTCAGTAAAGATCTGCTTCAAGTTATGAACTGCCATAATTAACTCAAAACCTGAGGTCATATTTTGGCTAGCAGTTGTCGTTAGTGAAGCCGTCTTTAGCGTAAACAAAGTGATTTTATTTATAAGTGACATAACTATGTAATTGTCCATAAAGTAAATAAAGTATTTCGCTACCTAAATGTTTTATTTCAACCATTTTTTCTGCTTTCCTTTTCTGAGACACTGTAAATTTTATAAATAAATTAGAAAGTGTCTTTTTTTATAGTTTATCAACTACGATTAGTGATAAGCAGTACAACAATATTTTTTGTTTCTCACTTCACTGCTTAAAACTTGTTAACATTCATTTCATGGAGTTGTGATTATGAGCACAAATATAGAGCTTCACAAAGTGATCGATAATTGGCATAAAAGGGCCTCACAAGTTCAAGATGCTCATTATGACTCAGGTAGTTTGTGTAAAAAGTGGTTTAATATTTTGGGACTTTCTGTTGTTGTGTTATCTGCCTTGTTAGGTAGTATTGAAGTCATTATCCCCGTAGATAATATAAACCCTGAAATAGCTAAAAATGTCTCCGGAGTTATTAGTCTATTAGTTGCTATCCTTGCAGGAATTCAAATGTACCTAAAGTTAGGCCAACGTTCAGAATTACATAGAATGGCTGGTGCACATTATGGTGAGGTTAAAAGATCTCTAAAAACAATCAATATTACTTGTGAAGAATCAGAGCATAAAGCCATTCAAGAAATTAACAAAATAGAGAAGAAAATGGACACATACGCAAAAGAATCACCAGAAATCCCTCATATAATTTTGAAAAAATATAGAGCTAATTAAATAGGTGCTAACAAATAATTAACCAATAACTACAAGAGTATCGTAATGGAATTGAAATGGGTTTCAGGTAAAACTATTAATGGGCTATATACCAAAACTGATAATGCAACAGAAATGGATCCCAATAAAGGAAAAATAGGCGCTTTATGGCAAGCTTTTGATGAAGCCATTCCTGTAGATTATAAAAATGGTGAAAGAGTATATGGTGTCTACTTCAATTATGAATCAGATCACATGGGAAAGTTTACTGTCCTTGCTGGCTTTGACGGTGCCTCAATTCCACCAAATGTAAAATTAGAACAAGTAACTATTCCAGAAGCTAAATATCTTGTATTTTCTCATAAAGGAGAAATGCCTCAAATAGCTATTGATGCTTGGACAGAGGTTTGGAACTATTTCTCTCACGATAAAGCTGAACATCAAAGGCTGTATTCAACAGATTTCGAGTATTATCCAAATGGTAATGAAATTGAAGTTCACATAGCTGTAAAATAGTTACTTAGTCAGCAGTTAAACAAATAAAGTATCATTGGTTTTTATGACTTCATTGATTACGCTACTCAACTATATTATCGTCTATACCAGAGCATCACTCTTGAAAAAATTAGGAGTTCACATTGAGAGCAATACTATTAATAATCAGCTCATTGCTGCTTAGTGCTTGCCTTGGTATGCCAGAGTCAGTTAAACCTGTTGAGAATTTTGAACTGAATAAGTACCTAGGAAAATGGTACGAAGTTGCTCGCTTAGATCACTCATTTGAACGGGGTTTAACTCAAGTTTCGGCTAATTACAGTTTAAAAAGTGATGGTAGCGTACTTGTTATAAACCGTGGGTTTTCCGCAGTTAATAATGAATGGAAAGAGGCTGAGGGCAAAGCATATTTTGTAAACTCCGATTCCGAAGGATACCTTAAAGTTTCATTTTTTGGTCCTTTTTACGGCTCTTATGTCGTTTTTGAATTAGAAAAATCAAATTACCAATATGCCTTTGTTTCTGGACCCAATACTGATTATCTTTGGCTTTTATCAAGAAATAAAACAGTAGAGCCCGAAGTTATTGCAAAGTTTAAAACAATGTCAGCAGAGCGTGGATTTAACATAAATGATCTTATTTATGTGCGCCACGACTGAAACCTAATAATGGTTTGAAACAGGATTCTACATATATTCAGTTTCCACAATGGTAGTAAACTATTATTGCCCCCTTAAATTAGCGTTACAGAACTAATTTTTTAGTTATAAATTCTATTACTGGAGAACAATTATGAATAAATTAATACACATTATCTTAGCTATTTTATTACCGCCTATTGCTGTTTTTTTGAAAAGTGGCGTGGGTAAAGATTTAATAATCAATATAATATTAAGCCTTATATTTTTCATTCCGGGCGTGCTTCATGCTTTGTGGTTAATCACAAAAGATTAATTTTTTCAGCCTCATTACCCAGTTTTAGCCAATATTACTTAGCCTATTACTGGGTATTTATATTTAATACTCTTTTGTTGCAGAGCTATAAGAATGAATAAAAACACATTATTTGAGATTATCCTTTTTGATCCTGAAAATACGCTTATTACTCTGCTAGAAAAACAAAATATTGAATTTAGAAAGCTAACAACATCACATAAATTTTTGGTTGCAACGGACAAAACAATTTCAATAGTCAGTAAAGAAAACAATGAAGTGCTGATTAAAAGTCTCGTATTGATATTCATGGAGTGGCTTAAAATGAATCAAGATAGAAAATTACAAGCTCAATTAATAGACGGGGCTATTGTATATATTGTTGAGCACAATATTGAAGCTAATACCAATATTCTTAATAATTTACTAAAAGTTAATGCGTTTGATCCCGAATATAACAACCGAATAAGAAATAGATAACGGGCCCACTTTTACCCTTTCTTTGTGCTGATAGCTATGGAGTTCAAGATGTTAGAATTAAGACCAAACTGTGAGTGCTGTAATATAGATTTACCACCAGAATCAACCGAAGCAGTAATTTGTACATTTGAATGCACTTTTTGTAAAAGCTGCGCTGAAGGAGTATTAAATAATATATGTCCCAATTGTGGAGGCAACTTTGTTAGTAGACCCATTAGGCCAACCGCTGCATTAAAAAATAATCCCGCATCCACAATGAGAGTGTTAAAAAATCAAGGCTGTAAGAAAACAGTCTAATAAGATAAACACGTGTTTACAGTACAAAACCTAGTCAGTTTTTACTCACTATTTTCCATTACCATTTACTCATTTTTCTATAAATTGTTGATGGGTTAATTTCAAGTAATTTAGATGCCTGAACAATATTTCCATCACACTGCGCGATTGCTGAAAGTATTGACTCTTTCTCAATAGTGGCAAGCGGTTTAATTTCGCCATTCGCTATATCAGGGCTAATTGTTGCACCTGTTGTTTTCGCTAAAACATCCATATTAGTCAATAACATTTCTTTAGTAACGGCTTTACCCGTGTGTAAGATAATCACACCGTGTAACAAGTTTTCTAATTGACGAATATTACCCGGCCAAGAAAACTGTTTTATATAATCTATTGCATCATCACTTAATTTAGTAAAGTTTTTATTATGCTCAGCAGAAAACTTATCAATATAATGTTGAGCAATAAGCAGAACATCATTTCCTCTATCAGCCAAGCGAGGTATTTTAAGTTGTATTACCGCTAAACGATAATACAGATCTTCTCTAAAATCCCCTGCTTCTACCGCACTGGATAAACTCGTTGAAGATGCTGAAACGACTTGTGCATCAAATGCTTTCATTTCATTTGAGCCCAAGGGACTAAACTCTCTTTCTTGAATCACACGCAGAAATTTAGCCTGTAATGCAAGCGGCAACGTTGTTATTTCATCTAAAAATATTGTGCCATTTTCAGCCAGTTCAAAATAACCTTTTTGATCTTTAATAGCGCCAGTAAAAGCCCCTTTTTTATGGCCAAATAGTTGTGACTCAATAAGGTGCTCTGATAAATTTGCACAATTTATTGGTATAAAGGGGCTATCTGCTCTGTAGCTATAGTTATGGCAAGCTTTTGCTACCAGTTCTTTGCCTGTACCTGTTTCGCCATGAATAAAGATAGGAACATTGGCACCAGCAGCCGATTTAACCAATTGGAACAAGTTTGCCATTAGTGCGCTTGTACCAATCATATTACCAAATGCTTTTGTTTCTGTTTTATTAGCGCTATCAGCTTTTACTAATAGCTGTGAAAACATTAAATTTAATTCTTTGTTATTCCAGGGCTTAGCAAAAAAACGTTGAATAGTTCCATCATTAAATCCTTGCGCAATATTATCAAAGTCTTGATAAGCACTTAGCATAATGCGTTGACTATCAGGCCATAAATTTCTGGTTGCTTTTAACAATTCAATCCCTGAAATTTTAGGCATGCGCTGATCAGAGCATATCACTGCTATCTCATTTTCTTGAATAAATGATAAAGCCTCTTCAGGTTGACTAAAAAGTTGCAGATTACAATCAAACTTTCTAACCACCCTTTTTAATGAATTTAAAATTTCAATTTCATCATCAACAATAATAACGGTAGGTAAATTACACTTCATTAGCACACTTCACATGTTCTTCTAATTGAGATTTAACAAAAATAGTCATCGATGATTTCCTCGTTTCTTGATATTGCAATAAAGCTTCAATCATCGCTTGTGAAATAACGACATCTTTTGCTATTAGCTTTTGTCCATGATGATTAAGAACATCTTCGCTAGCAATCATACCTTCAACAATTTTATCTACACTGATAGCATATTCAAAATGCTCAGACTCTTTTTTACCTAATAAAAGTTCAAAAGCCTTCAACACTTTGGCATCAAAAACCTTGTCCGATAATGATTTTATTTTATGAAGAGCATCTTCTTGACTAAGCGTATAAGAGTACATTTTTCCTTGCAAAATTCGATCATAACGAATCACTACAAAAAGTATTCTTGCCCCTAACGGAATATCATCGCCAGCAAGTTTATCCGGTAATCCACTGCCATCAAAATGTTCATAAATATGCTGAACAATAGTCGCTGCAGTTCTTAAGGGTTTAATTTCTCGTAATATTTCAGCACTAATCTGTACTGAAGAAATCCACTGGTGTTGCTGTGTGGGAGACATTTGTTCTCTAGTTAAACTTCGTAACTCTTCAGGAAGACTTGCAAGCCCTACTGAATAATACAAGCCTGCTAGGTATATAGCTTCTTGTTCTTCATTGCCTGCATTGAGTATTTTCGCTATAAGTCTAGCTTGCTGTGCAATGCGATAGTTATGCCCAGTGTCATCACCTACCAACAAATTAATTAAACGGGCTGAAAAGTCAATAAGCTCATCATTTAAGTAGAATAACTCTTCATTTTTTTTGTGTGTCTGAGAGTGCTCTTCTAGCATACTTTCAATAGTGGTATTCATTACCTTCTTTGCAGCAGAAAGTTTAAAATTAGAACCTTTTAAAGAGTGAATGACGCGCTTATGCTTCTGCTCTTCATTATACAAAGTCACAAGTTCAGACAAACCAGATAATAATTCTTTGTTTTGCCATGGCTTGGTAAAGTAACGAGATATATTGGCGTTATTAACAACATCTTTCGCTTCTTCAATATCAGCATGCCCAGTTAAAACTACTTTCTTACTTAAAGGGGAAAGTTTTGCTGCATGACTCAAAAACTCAGCACCATTCATGTGCGGTAATTTCATATCTGACAAAATAAGATGACAATGGGTATTAGCAAGAAACAATAACGCCTCTTCAGCATTATCAAATAAATGTAACTCAAAGTGTTTCTTTAATAATCGCTCTAATGATTTTAAAACTTCAGGTTCATCATCCACAATCAATAATTTGGCGCGCATTTCATCTCCTTGATTCTGTCTCTTATACACATCTCCGAGCCCA
>OJGT01000147.1_pt1 | contig 13494 bp, 13 predicted proteins | sample 1595031 | NCBI WGS metagenome assembly OJGT01 (sample SAMN05416857, study PRJEB24817) | seawater metagenome | isolation source: Sea water | place: Canada:Atlantic | collected 2013-11 | reverse complement strand
GAGATTCCTCTACGTCTCGTGGGCTCGGAGATGTGTATAAGAGACAGATCTAATGAAGCGCGATAAAAAGTTCGGTTGAAATTATCAGCACGGATAAAATTAAATATATGTTAATTGAACAAGTAGGAGACAATTAGCTCACTCCACTTACTTGTTTAGGCTTAAGTAGCCAGGTTAGTGCAGGAATAAGAATAAGTGCTCCAATCATGTTCCATAGGAACATAAAGGTTAATAGTATCCCCATATCCGCCTGAAACTGAATTGGTGATAATATCCAAGTTGCCACACCTAGAGCCAAGGTAATACCAGTAAAACTGACCGCTTTACCTGTCGTTAATAATGCTTCACGAAATGACTCTGTCAAACTGTGCCCTTGCGCCAAGTATGACTGTAAACGGCTATAGATATATATACCGTAATCGACTCCAATACCCACACCTAAGGCGATTACCGGTAAAGTAGCGACTTTAACTCCTATACCCATCCAGGCCATTAGTGCCTGACACAATAGCGAAGTCAGGGTCAATGGTAGTACCACGCAAATCACCGCTTTTACGGAACGAAACATCATAAAACAAAGTAATGAAACTACACCATATACATAAACTAACATTTCATATTGAGCAACTTCGATCACTTCATTTGTTGCCGCTTCTATGCCTGCATTACCTGTTGCGAGTGCCAAATTATATTCTTTACTTTCATTGGCCGCAGACCAGTTCTTAATTGCAGTTATAACCTGTTTCAATGTGTCTGCTTTATGATCTTCGAGTGAAATGAAAATGGATGCCAAGTTACATTTGGCATTTACCCAGCCAGCTGGAACACCAGATATAGCATTATTCAATGCATCTTTATTTCGTTGTAATGAAAACCATTTAGGGTTGCCTTCATTGATACCAGTGATTGCCAGCTTTGCGGTATCAACCATTGACTCCACACCCTGCACACCTGGTACATTCTTAATATGAAGTTGAAAACGTTCCATATCAGCCATCACTGAATAAGAATTACAGTAGCCATCAGCAGTTTCAACCATCACAGTAAGAAGGTCTGAGCTTGCAGAATAATGTCCATTGAGATAATTTACATCTTGGTTATAACGTGAATCAGGTCGTAATTCCGGTGCTCCTTTAGCAATGTCACCAATATGTAATCCCTGACTGCCCCATACACCAACTCCTACCAGAATAACTGCCCCAATTAGTGCACCTTTAGCTTGCTTCGCCTGACTGAAGCTGGCGATAGCATCCCAAAGTTTTGATTTAGCGGTCTTATTATACTGAGCGTGTTCAATACACCCCTTACTAACACCACTGTAAGACATAAGAATAGGAAGAAGAATCAAGTTAGTCAGCACAATTACCGCAATACCTAAACTTGCTGCGATAGCCAGTTCTTGAATAACAGTGATTTTAATAATCATCAAGGTCGCAAAACCTATACCATCGGACAGCAGTGCAATCATGCCTGGCTTATATAAATGCAGAAAAGTTTCTTCAGCGCATTGTATTTTATTTTTACCGTAAGCTGCTTCATGGGCAATAGCATTAATAATCTGCACACTATGGCTAATTGCTATCGCAAAAACTAAAAATGGCACAAGTACTGAATACGCATCAAGTTTGAAGCCTAAAGCACTAAGAAGACCAAGTTGCCATATAACCGCAATAATAGAACATACTAAAGGTGCTATTGTACTTCGTAGACAACGGGAGTACATAAACAGCAATACGCCAGTAATAGTTAACGTACCAAGAGAAAAGTAAATAATTTGAACGATGCCGTCTAAGAGGTCTCCTACTTTTTTAGCAAACCCACTAATATGAATACTAATATTTTCGTTTTGGAATTTATTTCGGATTTCTGATTCAAGTTGTTCAGAAAGCCTCTGATAATCAATAGACTCACCTGTAGTTGGATCATTTTCAATCAAAGGAACCGAAACCATACTAGAGCGATAGTCATTTGCAATTAGGCTACCTACATATGATGAGCGTTCAATATTTTTTCTCAGTTGCTCGAGACTCGCTGAACTTCCATTGTAACTGGAAGGAATAAGCTGCCCACCATCAAAGCCTTCGGCGGTTACTTCACTCCATCGCGCTGCAGGACTCCAAAGTGAAAGTAAAGATGAGCGATCAACACCAGCCAGATAAAAAACACTATCATTGACTTCTTGTACTACCTGCAAGTACTCCGCGTTAAAAATATCACCCTGAGTATTTTCAACAACTATCCGAATAGTATTACCAGATTCTAAATCGGCCTTATGCTCGAAATATTTCTGAATGAAAGGATGCTCTCGCGGCATCATATTTTCAAAACTAGCAGCAAGTTCAATTTTGCTTGCCTGCCAAACTAATACAAACGTAATCAACAAAAATGTTAGAAGCCAAATAATACGAAAATTAAAGATTGATTTTACTACCGCAGGCCGATGGTAATCAAAACTAGAGTCTTGAGTATTCATTACTTATTTTCCTCTATCTTATAAACCAATTTAATCGCTTGGGATGTTGCACTAAAAGCCTGAACACCTTGTGCGGTTGCTATAATAAAATCACCACTTTGGGTCTGGGTAATGGCATGTCTATTGACTCGATTGTAGTCAATTTTTATTTCTTGCCCTGCTTGCCAAGTACCATTAGAGCCAACTAAATGAAGCTTACCGTCCCAGATATCTACGCCGTATATACTCTGTGTTGAACGAAGGGGGACTTGCTTTGCTTTAAAGGTGTCACGACTAACACTAAAACAGTTGCCAGTAATACCAGCAGCAATGATTTCACGAGAGGCTGCATCGTAAGAGAGAGAAAAGAATGTTCCATCAGAAGGTAATGTCTTAAGTTGCCAAGTCTGCCCGTCATCCAAAGAATAAAATAAAGAACCGTATTCAGAGGCAATCCAAATTGATTGATCAGCATTTCTCATCACTGAATTCAAATGAAGTTCATCTTCGTTAGGTAGTTCTGTTCGTAAATCAACCCAGTTGTGACCTCCATCCTTTGTACGGTATAACTGCCCAAATGCACCAACAATCAGGCCATCTTTTTCGGTCCAGAATGTAACGTCAAGCAAGGGATCAACGAATTCAGCACCACTTGCCTGAAACATACTGTATAACAAGATCCAGGACTCACCTCCATCCACTGTCTTTAAGACAACGCCATCATGACCAACAGCCCATGCTGTAGATTCATTCAACATTGAAATTGATGTGAGTAAATTATCCACAGGTACAGTAGCCTGAGCCCAATGAAGGCCATTGTTTTTACTGTAAAGAATGTGCCCTTGTTCGCCAACCGCAATGACCTGTTGTTTAGCACTAGCAACATCCGTCATCAGACTATTAAATGCAAGTGGTGTTATCTGAGCTGGCTGGGTTGCGTGTACGAGGTTGCAGAACATTATCCATACACTTACGATTAAAAATCTTGATGTTTTGTTCATAATAGTCTCTATCATTTTATTTACTTATAATCACCAATGAGTACCGCGATATCGCGATCCATTGTCATAAAAAAGTTACTGCTTTTGGGGAAGATAGAAGTGTAATAATTTTATTCATTTATCTAGACTCATATACACTTGTTAAAAATCTCTTTTTCTTGAGTAATAACTAATTCTGTAGTTATAGAAATAAGGTTACTCAACACACTTAGCATTGCACTGTAAAACTTTTGTAAGGTATAAGTAGGCTGTACGAAAGATAAAATGGACAGCCTACTTATTATGGTTTAACGTTTACTACGTTTACGTAAACCTGAGACGCTATAGAAACTGTCTTTTCTTGGGGTGGTGAAGATTGGCAAAGTTTTCAACTCATTCATCAACATGGAGGTGTGGTAAACACCCGAGTTAAGATCGTAAGTTGTATAGTTACGAAGCACTACACCCGGTAGTTCATAAGCCGCTTTCAGGTTCCCTTCATGAACTCGCCACAACTCACCGCGGTTATCATATGAATCTTGCGCAGCTGCTACCCAGCTGTCTTCATCGAAGTAGAAGGTACGTTTTCCATAAACATGACGTTTTCCTTCCGCAAGTGTTGCATCAACTACCCATACTCGATGAAGCTCATAACGAATATGCTCTGGATTAAGATGACCAGGCGTAACTATGTCAGTATATTTTAGTTCTGGATTGTCAAATTTATAGGTATTGTAAGGGATATAGATCTCTTTCTTACCTACCAGATTCCAATCAAAACGATCTATCGCGCCACTAAACATAAAGTTATCATTGTATGTTCGAGTACCGCTAGACACGCCATCAGGCCCATCATAACCAACATTAGGGGCGCGTCTTACTCGACGTGCTCCTGGAATATAAATCCAAGCTTTACGGTCCAATTTATCATCCACCGGGTCAATGAATAACAATGTTTCACCTTTACGACTAGTCGGAGCAAGTATTTCGTTTACTAGCGTATAAAACTCGCCTTTAAACTCATCTCTTTCACCTTGCTGATAAAAATTGTGCTTCTCATAATTATCCTCACCACCCATGGTTACCGAGCCGTTAGCCTGCACAAGCGCGGTATCATTTAAGTACTCAGTCGCTTGGCCTTGCCAGCGTAATAAATGGTTCCATATAACTTCTGCGCCATTTTCAGGAAGTGGAAACGGTGTACCGCCATAGGCATTTTCAACGCCCAAACCAGATGGGGTCAAAGATGCATTAACCGCGTTACTTTTAATATTATTATAAACCCAGTCTGGCGCTGCATGAGTACGGTGTGTCGGATAAATATTCATCTTATAAGTGTCAGGATACTTCGCAAATAATGCTTTTTGACCAGCTGTTAGCTTATCAGCATGCTCTTGATAATTTGCAGCCGTAATTGTTAATATCGGTGTCTCATCTGCAAACGGATCAGGGTGGTGATCACCAGGGCCAGTGTAACCTAGGTTTGCAGGTGGCGTAGAAAGTCCTCCTGTCCATGCTGGAATAGTACCTTCAGCATTACCAGCCATTTCACCACCTGTTGGCGTGAGATCTTTGCCCAAACGGTCGGCGTCGGCTTGACTAGCTGCTAGCGCAGTTCCCGTAATCACGAGGCTGCTAGAAAGAGCCAACGAGATAAGTGTTTTTTTAATGTTTTTATTCATAATTATATCCTTAGAAGCTGTAACTAACATTTATAGAAATAAAATCGCGATCGCCCAGTGAGGGGGTAGGACCTTGTTTAGTTGGACCAGTTACTTCATCGTTACCCTCACCAAAGAAGTTGGTGTATTTGGCAGAGAAAGACCAGTTATCTAGGTAACTACCGTTAATACCAGTGTAAAAAGAATATGTTTTGTCATCGAAGTTAGCCATTTGATCAGCTGCCGTACCATTGAGGTTTGCAACAAAACCGATTGGAATAACAATATCAACTGAAGGCAAAATGTTTTTGTAATAAAGGTCGAATTCACCAGCAATAACTGATGCATTCTCAGAACCCCAGCCCAGTGTAACGCCACCTTTAGGGGCAGCATCCTGATATGAAGCTTCACCAACAAAGTCCATATCATCAGCCAAAGCAGTTGGACCAAAGTTATGTATCCAAGAAACATTGGCTTGCCAGATTTTAGCTCGTGCTATTGTAAAATCCTGTGAATAGATTGGTGAATCAGGACGATAGAATATTTCACCGCTCACGTTAGTACCACTTACGTTGGTACTAAAGCTAACACCGTAAGCTTTGATATCCTCTGGGTATTCATAATGAAAACCAGTAGGCCAAGGCTGTTCATAAGAAAACTCTTGAATACTTACACGGTCATGATAGTTCATAAAGTAAAAACCAAATTCAGTATCATTCAGTTCAGTTGCTAAATAACGTAGTGCTATACCATATTGCCCACTATCTTTTGCATCATTATCTTTCGATGACTCATAAGGGATAACCCCACCTGGGACTCCTGGCTCTATGATGTTTTGTGTGCCTGCACCAAAGAAGTTAAAACCATTAAAATAGGTACCTACACCATCAAAGTCATGCTTAGTCCAACCCCACTGATAATACGCTTCAACTGATAACTCATCGCTCAGGTAAAGTGAACCGTATATCTGTTGTTCTGGAAGAAATATTTCTTTTAGTTCGACACCTGGTACATTAAATTTGGTGAGATCGATAGGACTTTGCAATGCCGACAGGCCTGGTAAGAAGAAGCTTTCTCCCCAACTGACAACCTGATTACCAATACGTATTGTTCCCCAGTCTTGAGTATTGTAATAGAAAAAATCTAAGAATTTCACATCAGAGCCATGCAATTCATCTACGTCATCTGGAAGATTTAAATCTTTTACTTCTTTATCATAAAAACCTGTTGCTCTAATAAATACGCCGCTATTCTCTCCGCTAATATCGGCTTCAGTCGAGAAACTGAAACGGTTAGAAACTACACCCTTATCAAAGTTTCGGTTGCCAAGATCACGGTTTGGATCAGATAGTAATTTATCACTTTGATCTCCTAGTCGATACATCATCCCGTATGAAACGCTTGAGTCCCACTCGACTTCAAGTCCGTTATCTAACTTAAAATCAGTGGCGTGTGCAGATACTGAAAACAATGGTAAAGATGTAGTTATGGCAATAGCCAATGCTCTTTTTACACTGTTGGATATCTGAGATTCCTTTATTAGTTCTGATAGCATATTATGCCCCATATGTTGTTGTATTAGTTATAGGTCACATGACCTTTAACTAATACAACCATACTTAACGCGTTAAATAATGTCAAGACTAAAAAATGTACATACAACAGTTAAGCTGTGATTATTAGTCATCATCTATACAGCAAAAACAAAAGGAAAAAATAAGTGCCTCAAAAAAAACGTGTCAGAAAGAGTCGTGAAGACAGGATCAGTGAAATCATTGCAGCTGCAACCAAGATTTTTATCGAGGAGGGATATTCAGAACTCACGTTAAGACGAATTGCTAAAGATATCGGCGTTCGCCTAAGTACTATCCAATATTACTTTGACTCAAAAAAGTCTTTGTTAATCACTATGTTGAAAGATAAGATAAGTAGCTACAATTCAAAACTATCTGATTTTAAGTCAAATGAGCATAAGCCTGAAAAACAATTATCGAACTATACTCGATACTTAATAGTTGACAATACTGATAGAGAAACATGTGCTTTTTTCACTCAACTCTGGGCAATAGGATTTCAAGATGAAGATAATCTTGCGCTGCTTTCTCATGCTTATGAAGTACATACTGAAAATCTAGCCCAAATGATTCAAGATATATTTCCCGAAAGAGATAAACTGGACTCCCTGCAACGTGCCACAATAATGTCCTCTATGATTGAAGGTGCAATTATCCACGTTGGATATGGCTTACCCGTTCGACCTGAGTTTGAAGGACTATCAGAAAGGTTACACAAAGAAGTTATGAGAATTGCTCTACAAGACTAAAGGCATAATACTGCCTTAAACAATCGTAAGACGTTTTTAGCCAGTACTTGTTTAGTATCTTCCTTCTTTATATGTGACGCTATCAGATGCTGTGATTAGACAATACAGGAGTATATTGTCCTGACTAACCACATTACGAAGGCACTACTTTGTATAAATACGCAACAAATCACCGCAATGAATATAGAAGAACAACAAACTCTAGCTCCTTAGGCTTATTGGCTTGCTGCTTGCTGACTATAATACTCAGCAACAGCGTCTATTTGCGTATCAGTTAACTCCTGTGCAATGACTTCCATTATTGGCGACTGCCGTTCACCACTTTTAAAGGCATGTAATTGTTTTTGTAGATACTTGGCTTGCTGACCTGCTAAATTAGGCCACAATTGAGTCACAGTGATCCCTTTCATACCATGGCAAGAAACACAATATGCTCGAACATTTTCTCCTGCTTTATTATAAGTTTCACTCGCTTTAGCATCATTCTTTTGCTGTGAAAAGTATATCGATAACTGCGTAATTTCATCATCACTAAGCAAATTGACAAAAGGTAACATTTGCGGATTATCGCGTTTACCATCACGAAAGGCTTTAATTTCTTGGCTAAGGTAGCCCTGTTTTTGTCCAGCTAAATTAGGAAAATTTTCGTCAGTAGAAATACCTTTTTGGCCATGACAGGTAACACAAGCCTTGGCTAAATTATCAATATGATTTTGCACATTGGCAATGGCTGGTTTATTCATAAAAAAACAAGTTAAAAAAGCAATCGGTGCTATTTTATTAAATTTATTTTTGGTCACTGTTTTCATCGATTGTCCTAAATTGATTAATGTAAATTAAACTAAAAACTATTTAACTGATAATTTTTTTACTAACATCTCTCTATATTCTACAACTTCAAATAGAGGCTGCTGTCGTAATGTAGCAACTTCATCCACGGTATAATATTGCATTTTTTTTGGTACACTCTCGCCACCAAGTTCAATAATCATCCAGTTAAGAACTTCTGCTAATAGCTGATCATTAAGCGGCGAGTTAGCAGAGCCCGGTACTCTAACTAAGTACTCACGAGCAACTTGATTTTGTAGAAAGTAACCAATAGTGTTTTTAATTTTTGGTACTGACTTCCCACCAGTACCATCAGGCGTATGACAACCTTGACAAAACATTTGATAGTTAAACTTAGCTCTGTCGGTATTCACTTTTAAAAGATTGTCTGCGGCAAGCGTTTGAAAGCTAAATAAAATAACTAGTCCCAAAACAATTTGCTTCACGCATAAACTTAGCGTATTCACTTGCTACTACTTTCATCAAAAGCAATACCAACAACAATTGCGGTAGAGCAATGATAAACCGAGCTAGTTGCACCTAAACACCAGTTCACATCGTTTGATTTATCGGAGCGATATAAGGGCCTGTCACCTTCATCCCGTTGACATAAACAAGTACCACATTGTGTTTTACCACAACAGTCGTTGTATGAAATAACATAATTACGGCCATCTATGGGGTTACGACAAGTACCAATCCATGTAATCGGTGACATTTCAGTTCCCGGAGGGCAAGTGTTATAACTTCCACCACAGCAATCACATAAAAACCCGTCAATAGCACAGTATCGCCAATAATCACAGCTTGAAGGGTCGCCAGCCTCTTGAGGTAATATTGGTGTATCACTTGCTCTAGCAACAGGTAATAAAGGGATTGTAGATGCACCCACTAATGAAGCAGCTAGCCCTTTAATGAACCCTCGACGGTTACTTAATTGCGCAACATTACGCGCTTTTCTTTCAAAAAATTTATCAATAAAACTCATAAGTATTTTCCCTTATTTAGCTGGGTAAGCTTGCTTAGACATAAACTCTTGAATAGAAGCAACTTGATGTTCTTTGGCTTCAAATAAACTGTCAATGTGTTCTCTAGAATTAATAATGCCCATTGATGCGATAACACCTTGAGGGTTAATCAACACGGCATAAGGCAGCTTGGCTATACCAAAACTTTTCCCTAGTACTTCTGAAACAATATATGGCGATCCTGATAATCCTTGCTGATCAATCAAACCTTGATGATCTTCATTTTTTCCATCACTCGCAAAGACTACATCTACCCAATCAGCTTCAGCCTTAGCAGAAGATTTTATCGCCGGTAATAATGTTTTACAGACAGGACAAGTAGGCGAAATAAAAAACAACAATTGCGAATGACCATTGTCACGCGAGCCACCCACATTAACTAATGTAGACTCCATTGTTTGTAATGCTAACTCAGGGGCAACTTGCCCTACTTCAAGCTTTTGGTTAATTGCCAAAGCACCAGCCGGAGCAACACGCTCATAAAGTACGCCTATTTGACGAGTAAGTGCATAAATGATCACAGCAAAAACAACTACGATAACCCAAAGAACTATATTTGATATAACGAGCAAATCCATATTTACATCCTCATTTTAGTGACTAAGCACTTTTAGTCGTTGAGCATTTACAATAAGCTGCTCAAACGTTAAATTTAATAAAATCATCACTAAAGCGATAATTATTGTCATTACCATCGCACTAGTAAAAAAATGGTTTCCGGGTGAAAAACAAAACAGGGCTAAAACAGAAAAGCCAATATTACGTAGTAATAAACTACCACTTATGTTTATCTGCCCAGCAGGGCCCATACAACCACAATCTAAATTTTTCTTACCTTGCATTATTTGAAAAGCCATGAGTAATAAATAAGATATTAAGATTACTATTGCTAACATCGCAGCCATGGTTCTAGTACTTGATATAACAAGAGCCAAAGCAATTATTACTTCGGTTATGCCAATACCTTGCGCAAGTAATTTAAATTGTGATTTAGCTTGAACATTGTGATCTAGATAAGACTGTAAATTTAAATATTGTGCGATCAAATTTGCATAATATGCTCCATTAGCAGACTGAACTTTATGTAAACCTGCTTGCGCAAAAATCCACATAAGAAACAAAGCACTTGCATCAGAAAAGATAAAATTCATATTAATACGCCTTATGCACTAGTAATGGTGTCACATTGCCAAAATCGCTGATAGTTTGTATCAATTCACCTGTTCTCGGGTTATATATATCAAGCTTTAACTCACCATTACTGATAACCATTAAGGGTTCCTTGCCTCTTGTAACTCCAATAGAAATTGCCCAACTAGGTATATCTATCACTTTAAGACGTTGTTTGGTTTTCATGTCGAAAAGCCACACCTGACTACCTCCATGCTGATATGAACCGTCATAGCCATCAGGATGCATAATTTGATACATGATCCCTTGTTCGTCAGAATCATTAAGTGCTAGACCGCCAGGTCGCCAGTTTTTCTTCTTTTCATCCTCAGTAACCAAGCTCCAATGCTCAAGGTATTTAGCCACCTCACCTGAAAAGTCAAAAACGTGAACTTCTCCGGTAAAACTTGGAAAATAAGCAATTTCGTCAATGATCACAGGGCGTTCAAAAATAGGCGTTTTATCGGTGTCAAAAAAAGCTTTGATCCTATGTTGTGATTTAAGCTTCCCTGTGTCATCTAAAACGGTCGTTAGCATACCGCCATTACTACATAACGAAGACACACTTCTATTCCCTGTAGCAAACGTTAAAACACAGCCTGGAGTACCAATCGTTTCGGTAATTTCTTTTGTGTCTAAATCAACCACAGTAATTGATGCTGCGGGACTAAAGTTTGCTACAAATAGAAATTTTTCATCTGGGGTCAGTGCCATTGCATGGCGTCTAGGTAAAGCCTGCAAACGAGTGTCTGGCCAAATAATTTCTTTAGACGTAGCCATAGTCGTTTTGTTATAGATAGTTAACACATCTGTTTTAGGCCCTCTTGCTCCCCTCGAATGAAACGACTCCATAATATAAAACTCTGGCCTTTTTTTAGCCTGAATAAAATTACCGAGTAAGTTTTTATCTGCAGTGCCTTTTATTCGATCACCATGCTTACTCTCTGCGACATCAAGTAAAATCATTTTGCCGCCAAACATACTCGAAAAGCTTGATTCATCAACAAACATCCACGTTTCTGGAAATTGATTTGGCAGAACTCTTATGTTGCCTGTTTTTTCTATTGGTAACGGGGACAAATCTGTCCTTGGTGCTGCATCATCAACTGCTTTTGGGTTGGCTTGTGCAGCCAAAAAAGCGTTCATCGAGAAAAAGAGGCAACACACCAGAAATAATTGTTTAAAGTGCGTATAGGCTTTCATATTTTATTCCTTAAACTTGTTATACCGCTTATAGGTCAGGTGACCTTTAACTTCATACAACCATACTTAACGCGTTAAATAATGTCAAGAGTATTAGCTGTATATTAATCCTATTAAGGAATAATAATCAGTAACTGGTTATTAACGCTGGAAAAAATACTATTAAAGAAAAATGTATAAAAAGAATAGTAAGGACAGGAACAGTGAAGTCAGCGAATAAAAAATTATAGCTATTTAATTTTCTATAGCACATAGAGCGAGTAGGAATATTCACTAAGCAAGCTTTAATCCTAATTGTTTCGCCAGACGCTTTATTGACTTAACTTGGAAATCATCACTCTGATAAATTCTCGACATTATATATGCTCCTTGGATTTGCTCGATCAGAATAAAACTTAACTCTTCAGCAGAAAAATCGGATGAAATTAATCCTTGGTCTTGCGCTAGTTGAAAGTTTTGTCTGAGAAAGTGATGCAGTTCATCAAAGAACCCTTGAATAGGTTTATTCAACTCTGGTTTTTGCGCTGAAGTCTCATACATAAAACGCCCAAATTTACAGCCTTCGGTTCCTTTACGTGGTAATTTTAGGTATGCCTCTATACGTTCCTTTGGATTAGATATAGTACTTGTAATATGATTCAATTCAGCGATCTTTTCTTCTACTGTTCTTTCCAAAACGGCATTTGCCAAATCACCTTTACTGGAAAAATGATGGTAAAAACTTCCTTGTCCAACACCACTGGCAGCATAAATTGCTTGAGGACTAGTTGCTTCAAAGCCATTTTTCAAAAATAGATCCGCAGCCGAAGATAAAATACGTTCTCGTCCTTGACCGCGGGGTAAGCGCTTTTTTTTTGGTGATTCTGCCATTGTTACAATCCTAATTACTTGCATCTTCTATCATTGTACCATAAGGTACATAACTTAATTGTACCACTTGGTACATAAGTTTATATAGAGGAAATAAAATGAATAAAAGCGTAGGATTAAAGATCTCAGTAAGCTTTGTTAATACGTTTACATTACCCTTCTTCTTTGTGTTGCTTTATGGCAGTGGTTTTGTAGGTGCAAAGCTCGGATTACCACATTCTACTCCTTTAAGTTTTCTCAGCTTGCGCTTCATTACAGCAGGTTTGATTCTACTAATCATTGCTAAATGGTTTGGTAAGCAACTGCCTAGCTGGCGGGAGGCAATACATATTTCGGTAGCTGGAAGCCTAACTGTCTGTCTATTTTCTGTTGGCGTTTTTGTATCGATTGATATGGGACTTTCTCCGGCTATTTCAGCGTTGATTGTTGCACTACAGCCGATTCTAGTTGCTCTATTTGCACAAAAACTAGTGAATGAACGCCTTAAGTTAGCTCAATGGTTTGGATTGATTTTTGGGTTTTTAGGAGTAATCGTTGTTGTAATTGATTCAATAGATACAGCTTATTTTAGTTGGGTTGCTATAGGTATGTCTGTGCTTGCCTTATTTGGTGTTACCTTTGGAACTCTTTATCAGAAGCGTTATTGCGCTGGTATGGGGATATTTTACGGAGGTGCGATTCAGTCTCTTATTTCTGGTTTAATATGTTTAGTATTACTAGCTTTTTTTGAAAACTTTAAGATTGTTTGGGTGGATGAATTTATTATATCTCTAGTTTACATGGTCGTTGGAGTATCACTGGGAGCATTGAGCTTACTTTATATAATGATTCATCGGGGCGAGGTAAGTAGAGTCGCAAGCGTATTCTATTTAGTTCCTGTGTCTGCAGCAGTTAGTGCTTATTCTTTATTTGGTGATACTATTGAAAGCCTGTCTCTTATACACATCTGACGCTGCCGACGAAGAGGATAGTGTAGATC
>OJGT01000146.1_pt1 | contig 13502 bp, 14 predicted proteins | sample 1595031 | NCBI WGS metagenome assembly OJGT01 (sample SAMN05416857, study PRJEB24817) | seawater metagenome | isolation source: Sea water | place: Canada:Atlantic | collected 2013-11 | reverse complement strand
CAGCGTCAGATGTGTATAAGAGACAGCTTTCATACTTATTTAACCAGAATAAAAGGCGTATTAACAAATTCTATGGAAAAATTGACAACAAAAATAATTTTTATCACATTGGCACTTGTTTTAGCTGGCTGTTCTTCATCAGAAAAAGAACTAGAAAAGGTACCTGATAAATCTGCTCAAGCACTATTTGCCGATGCAAGAGAATCACTCGAAAGAGGTTTATATCAAAGAGCCATTTCAACATTAAGTGCGATAGATTCACGTTTTCCTTTTGGCCCTATATCTCACCAAGTTCAATTAGATTTAATTTATGCCTATTATAAAGTGGGTGATGCAGCACAAGGCATTGCTTTAGCAGATAGATTTTTACGCCTAAATCCAAGTAATCCTAATATTGATTATGTGTATTACATGCGTGCATTAATCAACATATCTACAGAAGAAAATTTATTTCAAGATATTGTTGGTATTGATCGCTCAGATAGAGATCCAAGTGCATCTCGTGCCGCTTTTCAAGATTTAAAACGTGTCGTTACTGAATACCCTGAAAGTAAATATGCAGCAGATTCTCGTAAACGTATGATTGGTATAAAATCGCGCTTAGCTAAATATGAGTTGTCTGTTGCGAATTTTTACTTGAAACGCGAGGCATATGCATCAGCAGCGAATAGAGGCAGATATATTATTGAATACTTTACTCCAAGTCCTGAAGTAGAGCCAGCATTAGAACTAATGGTTGAGTGTTATGACAAGCTTGGCTTAGTCGATTTAAAGAAGAATACTTTACAAGTATTAGCGGCAAACTACCCAAATAATTCACTCGTTAATTAGGGTATTACTTTTATTAACAAGACATAATTTGCAAGGAGCGATATTCACACTATAAAGTGTTACTTTTCGCTCCTTAGCAAAAATCTCAATAAATACAGTTATATTGCTTCTTGATTTTCTTCGCCTGTTCTAATACGAATAATTCGCTCTATATCAGTAATAAATACTTTACCATCACCAATTTTACCTGTTTGAGCTGTTTCTAAAATTGCATTAACACAACGCTCAACATCTTCTTTAGCAATAACAATCTCTAACTTAACTTTTGGTAAGAAATCTACCATATATTCTGCACCACGATAAAGTTCAGTATGTCCTTTTTGTCTTCCGAAGCCTTTAACTTCAGATACTGTCATACCAGTCACACCAATCTCGCCCAATGCTTCTCTTACATCATCCAATTTAAATGGTTTGATGATAGCTTCAATTTTTTTCATAATAATTCCCAGTTAAACATCCATTATAAGTTCTTAATAACATTACAACGCGTTTATCAATTTATTTCAATAAGCAGTTGTTATTATTTAGCTCACACATTTATTTTGATACTATGAGGCTTCACCCAATACTCCATAAGTAAAATAGGAAGCCCATGGATCAGCAAGCAATTATTGATGAGATGAAAGTGTTACCTGAAATTGATATTCAATTTGAGATTCGCCGTCGTATTAACTTTATTAAATCAACATTAGCAAATTCAGGTTTAAAAACATTAGTTCTTGGCATTAGTGGCGGAGTTGACTCATCAACTTGTGGTCGTTTGGCTCAACTTGCTATCACAGAGTTAAATGAAGAGTTAGATGCTGATAATGAAAGTGTATTCCAATTTATTGCGGTTCGATTACCTTACGATGTGCAAGCCGATGAAGATGATGCACAACAAGCATTAAACTTTATCCAGCCTGATCATTGTTTAACAACGAATGTACTTGAGGGTGTGAACGGAATTCATCAACAGGTTATCAATGCCCTTTCAACTGCTGATTTATTATCCGCATCAAAAAATCAAATTGATTTTTCTAAAGGTAATGTAAAAGCGCGGGCTCGTATGGTATCTCAATATCATATTGCAGGTATTATTGGTGGCTTAGTTTTGGGCACAGATCATAGTGCAGAAAATATTACAGGTTTCTTTACCAAATGGGGTGATGGTGCCTGTGATTTAGCGCCATTATTTGGACTTTCTAAAAGACAAGTAAGAATGTTAGCAAAACATTTAGGGGCACCTTCTATTTTAGTAGATAAAGCACCAACAGCTGATTTAGAAGAGTTAGAACCAGGAAAGACTGATGAAGATGCTTTAGGCATTAGTTATGATGCGCTTGATAACTTTCTTGAAGGTAAAGAAGTTTCAGCACAAGTTCATGATCATATAATTAATATTTATAAAAAAACTCAACATAAGCGTCAGCCTATCCCAACTATTTATGATGAGTAAACTGAATACTCCCGCATATAATTAGCAAAATCCATTTTTCTTAACTATACCTAAATTACAAGGAAGTTATTTAAAATGGATTTTTTATGCTTTTACCTATTTCTCTTAATGCGCTAAATATAAGCATTAAAGGCTTCACACTAACTGAGTTAATTGTTTCAGTATCTGTCTCCTCAATTCTTGCAGTAATTACCGTACCTAATTTTAATGAGTTTATTATTAAAATGCGTGTTGATAATGAAATTTCTCAACTACATCGTATGTTATTAATGACAAGAAACTCCGCTATTAATAGTGGGCATAAAGCGATCATTTGTCCGTTAGATAATAGCTTACAATGTACAACTCAATGGCAAAATGAACTGAGTATTTTTATTGATGTTAACAGTAATTCAATATTTGATACAAACGAAAAGATAGTTCGTATTAGTGAAGCTATCTCTATTGATGATTCTCTTGTTTATGGCAAAGGAAGAAACAAAATAACATTTAAGCCTACAGGACAGTTGAGTGGATTGGCAAATGGTACTTTTCGATATTGCCCTAAAAGTTACGAGAGTTATTCAAGAGGAATTGTTGTTGCTCGATCTGGAAGAGTCTATCAATCAAGTGATATAGACAATGATGGAATTGATGAAAATAGAGGTAATAAAGAGATTACATGCGAATAACGATGTAATTGTTCAAAAAACAAGCCCTAGCGAGATATACAATAAAGTGGTATAAATACTATAACATCCAAGTAGTATTTAATGGGTTTAAAATGGATATTATTTCAGAGAAAGTCTCTGCACCTTTTTTTTCTTTCGCTTACAAAAAACAAGGTTTTACCTTAATTGAACTCATGGTGGCTATTGCTGTGGTAGCAATATTATCAACTATAGCCTTACCTCGTATGGATAACTTTTTAGTAAAAATGCGAGTGGACAATGAAATAAATGAAATACAACGTCTTTTATTAACGGCAAGAAATATGGCCATTAATACAGGAAAGAATACGACAGTTTGTCCACTTTCATCAAGTGGGGCATGTACAACTAATTGGCAAAACGAAATTAGTGTGTTTACTAATAGTGATAATGTTTTAGCCACGAATACAAGCTTTGCAGCTCCTGATGAAGTGGTAAAAATTAAAAGTAAAATAAAGTCTGGAGATAAACTTCAATATACTCAAAACAGTATAATTTACACTCCTGATGGCCGTTTATTGACGACATCATCCAATTTTAGTTATTGCCCTAAAGATAATGCTGAGCAATCTCGAGGAGTTAGTATTTCGTTGTCTGGTAGAAGCTATTCTAGTTCAGATACAGACAACGATAGTAAGGATGAAGACAGGTCAGGCAATGAAATCACCTGTACTTAACATTAATGAATATAAATTAGTTATCTCAGAAAATTTTTGTCCATAATTCTTGCTCTTGGACTAGTAAAATCATCTTCTTCTAAAACACACTGTTTAGTTTTATAAATAGTCGCTATTTTATTTTTATATGCTTGTTGATGCTGTGGAGTAAGTAATATTTCTTGACCAATAATGGTACTCGCTAACGCTTTTAGTTGCGACGGTTTAACTAGCCATAAGCTTATCGTGTCTTTACCTCCAATTAACTCAACATAACATTTTGCATCCACCGCCTTTTCATCTACTTCTGAAGATGTATCTTGTGCATATACCGTAATAAATGAATTCAATCCCACTAGAACTAAAAATGATGTCAATAGCAATACGCTTTTCATGTTATTTCTCCCAACATGCTGTAGGAGTTTTAGCTCCTAAGTGATTGATTTTTAGTCCTGTACAACCAGTGTCATTTAATTGCCCATTTTTTGCTATTGCCTTTAACGTATAAGTGGTTGCTGTATGACTTATCACTTTAATCACATAATTTTTTGATGCTGTTTTAAAACCTACAGTGTTTGAACCTAAGCCTTTCATATCTGACGCATAGGATCGAGAATCAACAAACACTTGCTCTTGTAAATTAGCAAATCGCATCAATTCTCTTTGGGCTTCACTACGATTCGAACGCATCACATAGTCAGTATAAGATGGGTAAGCAACTCCCGCTAAAATACCGATAATTGCAACGGTTATAAGCAACTCTATCAACGTGACACCTAAATATTTCGAGATACTTTTAGTTTGTAGCCTGTTTAATTGTATTTGTGACATATTTATCGATCCTCTGTAACATAAAGGTAAGTACGCATTGTTTGCATATTAAAGCCTACTGACACTATTTGCCTTCCAACAATAAGATTTCCTGTACTTTTAGATTTTGGATCATCGGGGTCATCTGGTAAGACTATTAACGTTGGCGATCCCAAAAATTGCTCACTAATAAAGGCGATTCGATCTTCTCTATTTTTACTATCTTCCGAAGCCCAGTTAAACTTTTTAATCCCTAAAGAGAGATCTACACCATATAGCCAACCTTGGCCATTAGGAAGTTCACAGCTTATCTGTTCTTGTGCTAAGTTAGGTGGTGTAAAGGTAGTAAAATAAACAGTATTATTTATCACAATTGCACTAGAAGTACTCTTTTCTCCATCTTGCTCTAAATCAAAAAACCAGCCTGACTTTTTACTCACATTAACAGATAATGCCTGCCGCCCTTCATCACTGACAGTACCAAAGGGATCATCAGTGAAATCATAAAGATCACTTTTAGTGATAGCTGATGGTATTGGAGGGGTTGAGCTGCTTGTAAACGTCTGTGTGGTAATATATTTATCCTTTATCATAAAGAAAACATCATCAGTAGCGGCTCCTAAAGGATTTGATCTATTACCACTCCCTAATAAAACAGCATCATATGGTATTTCTTGATGCACAGTAACAGTAGAGGTATCGCCATCAGCATCTGTAATTTGTGATTCTATGGTTTCTGTTATGAAAGTACGCACAATAGAGGGTTCATCAAAAAAACGCCTATCCGTTGATTCAGTATCCCCTCCTAAATTAGCTAGTTTGAATACAGTCCAAGGTTTATCACCCGTTGGACTATCGCTAGGCATATCCACACGCCAAACATTGCCTCCGGTATCACCTGCATATAACCTATCAACTAAACCATCAGCATCACTGTCTAACATTGCAATACTAGAAGGAATACTATGATCACCAGAAAAAGTCGTTGTTGCATTTTCTCGAGCCATACTCCATTTTAGTGTGCCGGTTTCAGCATCAACCATATAAATTGCCCGACCAACATTGTCGACTGCATCAACGACGCCAATATTGTCTTTTGATGTGTCATAGCCGCCACCAAAAAATAGTACGGGCTTAGCTGTACCACTTGCAATATTTAACTTAGAATAGCCCACTTTAGGTTGTGACCATGACTGACCTAACTCCCCAAAATCAGCGGTGTTTGCATTGATATGCCACATCAGCCTTGGTGAATCAGGATCACTTATATCAATAGCATAATACGATGTTCCACCACGACGTAAGCCGAAAAAGATCCAAACCCTATCGCCTGTCTCAATAATACCATCGCCATCTTTGTCATCAATAAATGATGTGATTTTGCCATCAACACCATAAACTTTATCATCACTGGTTGAATTCCTACGCAATGACTTTATATTAGGGAAGAATTCTTTTGGCATAAACGCCCAGGTTTCATCGACTGTGTCTCCCGAATCTTTAAACATATGTAATGCGCCAGCATTAGTGCCTATGATTAGATGTATTTTATCTCCATAGTTAACAACAAAGGGTTTAGAATGAAGTGGGTCCCCAAAAACATCTCTACGTATATCAGTTTTATCGCCATCATCATCTTCATCATCAACATCTATACCTAAGTTCCAATCAAAAGCATCTTGAGCATTTGCAAGATCAACTCCTATAAAATCAGCGTATGCTTGCTCCGTTACAAAGTGGCTTAGTCTATTAGTATCATTTAATCTAACCAAAGCCCCGCTAGTGCCTATATCGCTATAAACAATCCTATCTGATTTTTTACGCAGCATTTCCGCAATGCCACCTTCAGCAACTTGATCTCCATCTTTTTGACTAGACCAGAAGCTTCTCACATCTGGAGAAAAGTGTCCCGTAGCAGCATTAATTGCAGACTCCCCATCTTTTCCTACTTGTTCTCCTCCAACAACTTTATATTTTTTTAAATTTCCTTGCCATCTAGGTCCTCTATCCGGCTGAAACATTGCGTAATATACTGAACTTAAAGTTTCAGTACGGTCAAAGTTGTTAGCCGCAACAGATGCCGATGTTAAACTATCATTACTGGGCTCTAAGTTAGCCAACACATTAGTTAATGCTGCTGTTAAACTAGCAGTGTCTTCCGCTTTATAATACTTACCACCACCTAGCAAGGCAGCTCTAGTTAGCAGTGAGGCTGCAGCATCAGCACCTGAGCTAAAACCAATGGTATAGGTAGATACAGTCTGTTTACCATCAACACTTTTGTTAACATCATTATTATTCATCCAGCCAGCCATGGCTGCTAAGTAGTTACTACTAAATTCAGACATAGCATACCCATCAGCAATACCAAGATTTTTGACATCGGTATCGGCATCTCTATCTTGTGTGGGTACACCATCCGTCATAAGAATTACGTAAGCTTTATCACTACAAGAACTAAATGGAGATTTATAAGTGCCAACAGGATCTTCCGCATCTATATCTCGTACTGGAGTATAAAAGGCTTCATTATCACCAAAGTCTACAGTCTTCCCACCAAAGTAGCGCGACGCTTCATATAAAGATTCACATAGCGGCGTGTTACCACTAGCCACTAAATCATCGTTAACCATATCAACAAGAGCTGTTCGGCTCGCAAGGGTAGATTTAGTTATTCCAAAAACTACACGGCCACCATGTCTAGTTCCACCTGAATTATTTCTATTAAATACCTGTAAACCAAAATCAACATTTGGCGAAGAATTTATTAAACTTGTGACACTTTCCTGTGCTATTTCTATACGGTCTTTACTCTCTGTTGGAATATCAGGGTTATGGTACCAACGGAGGTAATTATCACTATATAGCGTGACCAAAGCACCTGACCATTCAACATTACTATTATCTATTGCTGATGTGTAAAATTCTGGAGTATCTAACTCACCCTCACCGTCAATAGGATAACCCGCTGAAAGTTCTTTTAAGACTTCTCCTTTCAAGTAATTTTTATTATGGCTATTCTCATCAAGTACATCATCTTCACAGTCAGTAATATAGATACCCGTACCATCGGTTTCATTTAATTCACTCCAACGACCAGAGTTTCCTTGAAAATTATATTCCCGAACATGACCTGTATAAAACCCATATTTATCAATAATATCTTGAGCAACTTTACAGTTATTAATAGCTTTTAAAAACTTACGTTTTTCATTAGTGTCATCTGCAATAGGGATATCATCAATATCACCTTGACCCTTAGCATAATAAATATAGTCGTCAGACAATTTAGTGTAACTGTCAAGCGCATCGTAATCAGTATCAGGATCATAGGATGTTTTTACAGTTTCATTTCGAGTCATGCTGCCTGATGTATCAAAAATAATCAGTACTTGTGGCCGTGCTTTGGCTTGTTTAACAGTATCACTGATATACAATTCAATATCTTCACTAAAAGCAAAGTGAGTCGTACAAAGTAATAGTCCTGCAGCTAAATACTTATTCATTTTAATTCCCCAACCAAACATAAATTGCATCACAGTTAGCACACTAACGTAAAAGTTGCTGTGCTATGCCTGAATTAACATTCACTGTGCTCGTAGCATTGCGACCATATTTTCGATTTACTTGTATATTTAATACGTTACAAGTAAACACCTGAGTTGAAGACGCTAGTTTAGAGTGGGGGCAACCAGCTTCTAACATAAACTCATTATTTGTTACATCTAACTCTGGTGGTTCAAATTTATCAGAATCCCATAATGTGGGCATTTCTGCTGTCAGCTTTTTTTCTCCATCCTTAAAAGTAACAACGGCAGCAGCAAACTCATTAGTTTTACCTGGTGAAACCTGATTAAATATTATTTCATCAATTGCACTCACTGCCTGTTGCACAGCAACAACTTTTTCTTCGCTAGCACCTGACATTTTCATATCTGTAGTAGTGTTTTGCATTAACGCAGCAGCAAGTGCAGTTAAAGCGACAAGAAATACTAAGGAAATTACTAACACCACTCCTTGTTGCTTACAAAGTTGACCATATTTATAATTCATATTATTAATTCCACGAGTCTATACTTGCATTATATAAAGTCACTGTTGAGCTAAAAAGTAAGCGCCGATAATTATCATTAACGATGTAATCAAAAGCACCTAATTGATAAGTGTTTTTATTTTGATACTTTTTATCTTCTTGAATACCACGTGCTAATACGTATATTTTAACTGAAATTATTCTACTTGCTGCATTATTCCATAATGCATCTGTCATATTAGCAGCAGGAATATAAGCATTAACAATACCGTAACCTGCAACAGTGGGATCCGTTTCTGTATCAATCCCATATTCAAATCGAATCATCTCAATGCCATCAATTATGGGTGCAAAAGATAAAGTATTTGATAATTGACCTTGCATTAAAACAGGCACAACATTACTTCCTTGTGTTTCCTCTCTAACATAGTATATGTGGTGTTGATATTCCCACACTTGTGCGTTCTCTATTTCTGGCACCGCACCACTGGCAAAAATACTTCCATTGTTCATATTGCTCACTAAATAATAATTACCTGATGGAGCAACAGTAATAGGATCTCCGGAGCCATCCACTAAAGGGGTCGAAATGGCACGTTTAAGTTGTAAAATATCAGAACCAACTTTTGCATCATCTCGACAACCAGATAATACTGTTGAACTTGTCACCGTTTCTCCCCAAAGCGTTCTAAAGCTACCAACAGCTAAAGGAAAAGTACCATTATTTATACCGCCACCAATACATTCTCCTACTGGAGCACCTGGCACTGGATTAATACTGCCCAAATCAATAGAGCCTGTATAGTCTCCCCAAAAGTCTTGCCTCAATAAGTCATCACTCAAAACACTGATCGCAAAACGACCATTTTCTTGTAGCTCACCATAACTTGACGTTTCACTCGTCGTTGTTCTTAAGCCAACAAATATACTCAACACGCCAGCAAAAATGACTAAACCTATCGCCAAGGCTACAAAAACTTCTAACAAACTAAACCCGTATTGATTCTTTAGGCTTTTATTTGTCATCTGAGCAGCACTTAAGCTTTTATTTGTACTTTCAGTTTTCATTTGCAATAGTTTACCCTTTACTCATTTTAAGTGGTTAGATTATAAAAGCTTCTACTACTACTTGACGGCGAGTTTCACTTTCAACTCCACAGTCTGCTGCCTTATTTGCATCAGCATATTCAGCCTTACCTTGCCAAGTTACTGCGACTGTGACTGAATTTCCATTAACACTTAAACACCCAATACCTTCAACTAGGCCACCAACCTTGTCCTCGCCATTAGTCACTCCTGCACCCATTAGCGCTTGTTCCCATCCATAAAGATCATGGGTAACCATTTGAGTAGGACTGCATAAAGCTCCTGCTGAATTACACGTTGGGGGTGAAGTGACTTTTCCAGAGCCATACGGACTATTTGCTGCATATAACGCTAAAGCAGCACTGTCATTACTACGCATTCGCTCAATTATATCTTGAGCCAAGCTAGAAGCTAATGAACGTTGCATTGCATCAAAGCTTCCTTTCTTAGCCGTTGCCTGCATCGCAACAGCACCTAAAATTCCAGTTACCATAATGACTAAGGCAATCAAAACTTCGATAAAAGTCATACCCTTTTGTTTAGCTAAGTTTTTTTTAAAAAAATATGTGTTTTTATATCGAGACATTAGTTTTTCTCTTTATAAGTTGACGTTTGTTATGGCCTATTATTTTATAAACAATAAATATAAGAACTGCCTGTAATAAAGCAGTATAGAAAAGAGTGATTTTCAGTTGGGGGGATGTGAAAAAAAATTCTTTTAATAAAAAAATATTTTTAAATTTTGATAAGCCTATAAATTTCAAAGCTTTTATATTTAAAGTTTCTTCCTTTTCAGACTTTTCAGACATGAAAAACGAGGGAGCCAATTTTGCGTGAGCTAAAGACTCTGTAAAAAATTCATATGTGTTAAAAATCACCAAAGTGAACCGCATTAACCCATATCCTTTCTTCCATAAGGAATATCCATAAAGTTATCCGTTAACCCTATTTTTGTTCCATTTCCTCGATAATTTATTCAGTAATGATTAAAATACAATCAGTTTATTTAAGACTAGCGTAATTCAACGGGTACTGCAAATACAATATTCTCTTCACGACCAGGATATTCATTAACCTCTTGAGCGCCATAATCTTTTAAAGACTCTATCACTTGTTTTACTAATATTGCAGGAGCAGAGGCGCCAGCTGTTACACCAATACGGTTTATATTATCTAACCATGAATCTTCAATATTATCAGCGGTGTCAATAAGATAGGATGTTGTCCCCATCTTTTCAGCCACTTCTCTCAAACGGTTTGAATTTGAACTGTTTTTTGCACCAACAACGAGTAACAAATCTACCTGGCTCGCAATAGCACGTACTGCATCCTGGCGATTTTGCGTTGCATAGCAAATATCATCTTTACGAGGCCCAGTAATCATTGGAAACTTCACTTTTAGTGCATCAATAACATCAGAAGTATCGTCAACAGACAACGTTGTTTGACTACAAAAATATAATTTTTCTGGATTTTTCACCACAAGATTTGACACATCATCAGCTGATTCAACTAAATAAATACCCGCTGACTCACTATCATACTGTCCCATAGTACCTTCAACTTCTGGGTGTCCTGTATGTCCAATTAAGATACATTCAATATTCTTTCGACTAACGCGAGCAACTTCCATATGCACTTTTGTTACTAATGGACATGTTGCATCAAAAACTTTCAAATCACGTTTCTTTGCCTCATTCCGTACCGCTTTTGATACGCCATGAGCACTAAAGATAACCGTACTATTGTCTGGTACTTCGTTAAGTTCTTCAACAAATATAGCACCACGATTTTTAAGACCATCAACCACAAATTTGTTATGTACTACTTCATGACGAACATAAATAGGAGCACCAAATAAATCTAATGCTCTATCAACAATGCTAATGGCTCTATCAACACCAGCACAAAATCCACGAGGGTTTGCTAAAATAATTTCCATAAATTTCTCTGTTAATACTTCAAAGTATCAGCTTTGTATCAGACAATGATTACTCTTTAACTCAGAGCAATAAACGAACAATAGAACTATAGTATTTCAACCAAATCAATAACAAATGTTACAGTTTGTCCAGCTAACGGGTGATTGAAATCGATTGTAACTGAACTACCATTAACTTCTTTAATCATACCGGGTAACTCTCCACCAGGTTGTGAAAAGGTAATAATATTACCAACCTTTGCAGGTACTTCATCAGAAAACTTATCTATATCCATGTAGTGAATATTATCTGGATTAGATTCACCAAAGGCGTCAACAGCTTCAAGCGTAAACTCTTTGCTTTCTCCGGCAGCCATCCCTAGTAATTGCGCTTCAAAAGCAGCTGAAACACTTTGATCACCCATAATGATTTTAGCTGGTTTATTATTTACTTTAGTACTATCTGCAGCTGAACCATCACTCAATTTCATTGTTATATGCACTAAAATTGCTGAGTCAGCTTTAATCGTAATTTCATTTGTCATTTTTTGTCTTCTTATTCATTGCCATACTTGTAGTATGACTTATATTTTATCATTGGATTCAGCAGTAAAGGATTCTAAAATCATCAGCGCTGCTCCAATAAAAATTACAGAATCTGCAATATTAAAAGCTGGAAAATGATTACCAGACCAATGAAAGTCTAAAAAATCAATAACATAACCAAACAATGCACGATCTATCAAATTTCCCATCGCACCACTAAGCATTAATGCAATAGCGATACTTAATAATGTTTGTGATTTAGGTGTTTTTGTCAGCCAAACAGTGAAAACAATACAGGCAATAGCTGCAATAGCAGTGAAAAACCAACGTTGCCAACCACCTTGATCTGCTAGAAAACTAAAAGCAGCACCTAAGTTATGCACATAAGTAATACTAAAAATAGGCAGCACATTGACAGATTCATATAAATTAAAAGAACCTGCAACCCACTGTTTAGTAACCTGATCAAGTATTAAACAAAGCAGCGTTAGCCAAAGCCAACGCAAACCCGAATTATTAAAAGAGGTAAAAAGCTTATGCATACTTTCGAGCTTCACCGTCACCATCAACATTGGTAATACAACGACCACATAATTCTGGGTGAGCATCATAGGTGCCAACATCAGTTGTTACATGCCAACATCTATCACACTTAGCTCCATCTGCTGCTGCAACTGATAACCATAAGCTTTCTATATCTGTTGCTGTTGCGCTATCAGGTACTTGGCTAGCATCAGTAACAACATTAAGATTTACCTTAGAGGTGATAAGTACAAAACGTAACTCATCTTCTAATTGTGCTAATTTCTGTGCTAAGTCTGCCGTTGCATACAGTGTTACTTGTGCTTCAAGTGCTTTACCCACTGTTTTTTCTTTACGAGCAAGCTCTAGTGCGCGGTTAACCTCAGCACGAACTAATAATAATTCGCTCCAATAGTCATTACCTAGTACTGTATCTTCTGGCATTGTAGCTAAACCATCAAACCAAACGCCGGTGAAAACAAATTCATCACGCTCGCCTGTTGCTGGTGTTGGTAGAGCTTGCCAAATTTCTTGTGCCGTAAATGATAGGATTGGAGCCATCCATGCAGTCATCGCTTCAGCGATTAAATACATAGCCGTTTGACAAGAGCGACGAGCGTTCGAATCTGCTTTAGCTGTGTACTGTCTATCTTTAATGATATCTAAATAGAAACCACCTAACTCTGTGGTACAGAAGTTCATTAGTTTGTGTACTACCACATGAAATTCATATTCATCGTAAGCATTAATGATTTCATCTTGTAAACGTGCCGCTTTATCAACTACCCAACGATCGAGTGCAACCATATCATCGAACGCAACAGAGTGTTGTGCAGGTTCAAAACCATTTAAGTTTGATAATAAGAAACGTGATGTATTGCGAATTCGGCGATAAGCGTCTGCTTGTCGTTTGAAAATTTCATCGCCTGCAGTGATTTCTTGCGTGTAATTTACTGATGCTGTCCATAAA
>OJGT01000145.1_pt1 | contig 13538 bp, 12 predicted proteins | sample 1595031 | NCBI WGS metagenome assembly OJGT01 (sample SAMN05416857, study PRJEB24817) | seawater metagenome | isolation source: Sea water | place: Canada:Atlantic | collected 2013-11 | reverse complement strand
CCTCTACGTCTCGTGGGCTCGGAGATGTGTATAAGAGACAGGGTAAAATACGGTGTTTTTTCAGTGATTTTTTTTTAGATTTTGTTACACACTGTATATATTAGTGTAAAATGCCGTCACTTTTTATTTATTTAGTTTTTGACAAGCAGAGAGCAACTCAATGAAAAAAATTATATTCTCACTATTGTTAACCATGGGCGCTATTCACACGGCGAGTGCAGTTGAAGGCGATGCCGACGCAGGTAAGGCTAAAGCAGCAGTGTGTGGTGCTTGTCATGGTGCAACAGGTCTTAACCCTAATCCTAGCTATCCTGATCTAGCTGGTCAGCATGCTGCATATATTGTTAAACAGTTATCTGATTTTAAATCTGGTGCTCGTACTGACATGATGATGGCACCAATGGCAACCAATTTATCCGATCAAGATATGGCAGATTTAGCTGCTTTCTTCTCAATTCAAGAACGTGCTAGTGAAAAACCAGCAGCAAGTACTGATAGCTCTGCTACAGCTGCAGCGCCTGCAACAGCTACTGCAGAAATCGTTACTTCAACTCCAGCTAAAGCGCTTTATGCCGGCGATGTAAAAGCAGGACAAGAAAAATCAGCAATGTGTGTTTCATGTCATGGTACTGATGGTAATAGCCCAATTGCTATGTACCCTAAATTAGCGGGTCAAAGTGCTAGTTATATTTCTAAGCAATTAGCTGATTTTAAATCAGGTGAGCGTTCAGACCCTATTATGGCGGGTATGGTTGCGGCTTTATCTGAACAAGATATGAATGATTTAGGCGCATATTTTGCGGTACAAACTCCAACGGCAGGTCAAGCTAAAGGTAGTGATGTAGGTCATAAATTATACTTTGGTGGTGATGCAAATAAAGGTATTACTGCTTGTGTTGCTTGTCATGGCGTAAAAGGTAAAGGTATGGCTCAAGCTAGCTTCCCTGCACTTGCGGGACAAAATGCTGACTACTTGAAAAAGCAAATTGCTAACTTCCGTGACGGTAGTAGAGGAAATGACCGCAACAATATGATGCGTAACATTGCTATTAAACTATCTGACAGCGATATTGATGAGTTAGTTAACTACATGTCTTCGCTAAAATAGCATTGCCATAACAGTTAATAAATTTTAAAAAGCAGCGTTTATCGCTGCTTTTTTCGTTTAGGCACAAAATTCTGTAGCTCGCATCTTGAACGAATATCTTTTAGAATAATAACCAATCAAATATCAAAAAGTTGGGATAATTTGAATACAACAAAAGATACCTCACAGCTTATTGCTTGTTTACAGTGTGATGCACTGTATGACACCCCTATTTTAAAGCAAGGTCAAAGTGCAAAGTGTATTCGTTGTGGCAGTATTTTAGCAGAGCGAAAAGTTGACTCAATAGAACGCAGCTTCTATTGGTCGTTGGCAGGTATTATGTTGTCAGTTCCCGCTATATTATTGCCTATTATGGGAGTAACTCTTGTTGGGCAATACCATCACGCTTCACTTTTAGATTGTATTTTAGCGCTCATTGAACACGGCTTTATTATGATTGCTACTTTGGTGTTCTTATTCACCTTAGCAGTACCTATAGTTCGTTTGTTAGGCGCCTTTTATATAACGTCCAGTTTTAAGTTCAATCGATTAAAACCCTCCTTATTACATTTCTTCCGCGCGTTTCATCACCTAGACAATTGGGCAATGCTCAATGTTTTTATGTTAGGTATTGTAGTTTCAATGTATAAATTACTTGATGATACCGAGCTTTCAGTCAATATGGGATTATTGGCATTTATTCTTTGGCTTATTTGCTCAACCATGGCGGCTAGTTCATTAGATCAGGATTATATTTGGCAAGAGTTGGAGAATAAGTTTGTCGATTAAGACGGCACAAGAAAGTGGTCTAGCACTTTGCCCTAAATGTCATAAACTTAATGATATGGAGGAAGGTGCTGATATTCATACAACGATGCAATGCACTCGTTGTCATGGTATGTTTTATCCCCGTAAGCCACATAGTTTACAGTATACCCTAGCATGGAATATTGCAGCATTATTGGCTTTTATTCCAGCAAACATTTATCCAATAATGATTATTTATTCAGTGGGTATTGGCGATCCAAATACCATACTTTCTGGTATTGGTGAATTTGTTGATCATGGTTTGTATCCTATTGCGGCAATTATTTTTACCGCTAGTATTATTGTGCCGTTACTTAAGATTGTTGGTTTGTTTTTATTAGTTTATAGAGTTCATACGGGTGTGCGCTTACGTCCAGATAAGCACAGTAAGTTTTATCACGCATTAGAATTTTTAGGCCCATGGTCAATGCTAGATGTTTTTGTGGTAGCCTTACTTGTCGCGGTGGTAGAACTTGGCTTTGTAACGTCTGTTTCTGCAGGGCCGGCAATTAATTATTTTACTTTGACCGTTATATTCACCATGATTGCAGCTAATAGCTTTGACCCTCGCTTATTGTGGGATAAAGATCAAAGTAATGAAAACGCTAAGGAAAAAAATGACTGTTGATAAATCATTAGATAAAGATAGTGAAAAGCATTCAGCTGAAGTGGTGCCGCGCCAAGGTGTTTCTATTGTATGGTTTGTGCCTTTTATTGCGCTGATCTTTGGTGGCTGGTTAGGGATGAAAGCGCTTTCTGAGCAGGGTACTTTTATTACCATTGAATTTGAAAATGGTGCGGGCATTGTGCCTAAAAAAACAGAAGTTCGCTATAAAGGTTTAGTTACTGGTTTAGTGAGTAAAGTTGTTCCGTCTGATGACTTACAATCTGTTATTGCCCACGTGGAAATCTCAAAAACGTTTAGTGATTATTTAACTGAAAATACACAGTTTTGGTTAGTGAGTGCCGATATTTCTTTACAAGGTGTTTCAGGCTTAGATACTTTATTATCTGGGAGTTATATTCATATTATTCCTGATACAGATGACGATGCTGATAGCCAAGATCATTTTATCGCGCTAAAAGAAGCGCCACAACTTGATATGACCACACCGGGATTACATCTTACATTACAAACTAAGGTGCTAGGCTCTATTAGTGAAAACTCTCCTATTACCTTTAAACAAATCCCTATTGGTTATGTTACCGGCTATCACTATGCTGAAGACGCACAAGCAATTAATATCAACATTTTTATTGAACAAGAGTACGCTCACTTAGTGAAAGAAAACTCACTGTTTTGGAATGTGAGTGGTGTGCAGGTAACAGCGTCTATTTCAGCGGGCATAAAGGTAAACACAGAATCGTTATCTTCCATGATTGCAGGTGGTATTGCTGTTGATACGTTGAGTTATCAAGAAAAATTATCACCCGCTAAAAATGGCCAAATATATCCTCTACATGCCGACTTCCAATCAGCAGAAACGGGTCATGAAATAGAGTTAACGTTAGACTGGAATTCAGGTATCAATCATAATGCAACCATTCTATATCAAGGGTTGACCATTGGTACGATAGACTCATTTAGTAAGATAGATCCTAAAAGCCGAAAAATCACAGCTAAAGCAAAAGTAAACCCGCGTGTTGTTCCTTATTTAACGGATCAGTCTCAGTTTTACTTGGTATCGCCACATATCGATTTAACAGGAATTTCTAATGCACGAACACTATTAAGTGGTACTCACATTAGTATTCGTCCTTCTTTACAAGGTAAACCAACAGATAAGTTTGCTGTATTTAATTCTAAGCCACCCTATAAATATACAGAGCCTGGTTTACATTTAATTCTACAAACGGATGATCGTAGCTCTTTGCAAGTTGGTAGTAATATTTATTATAAACAGCAGGTAGTTGGTAGTGTTCAAACCGTTGAAACTATTGATGCAAAAAAACATTTAATCCATATTCATATCGAAAAAGAGTATCAAGATTATGTTTCAGCTAATAGTCATTTCTATAATAACTCAGGACTGAAAATTAAAGCCAATCTTCAAGGAGTAGATATTGAAGCACAGTCTTTACAGAGTATTCTTACCGGTGGCGTTACTTTTATTAATGTAGATAAGCAAGGAAACGATACTAAAATTATTAATGGCGATAAGTTTACTTTGTTTGCAAATCAAAAAATGGCACAGCAGCGAACCAACTTTACTTTAACCATTTCTGCTAATGAACACGTTAATGTGAATACTAAAATTTTATACCGTGGTGCTGAAATTGGAGCTATTCACAAAATTGAACAGCAAGGTGAGCAGAGCAGGTTACATCTAGGTTTATTACCTGAATATCAATATATTTTACGTGAGGGCACTCAGTTTTGGTTAGCAAAACCGAACCTTTCGCTATCAGGGGCATCTGATATGGATGCTTTGCTAGGTGGTAGTTATATTACCTTTAACCTTTATTCTGAAGCCAGCAAAGACAAAACAGATTTTCGTTTATTAACGTCACCACCTGCCAAATATGCCAGTGCTTCTGGGCTGCAGTTAAGTTTATTAAGCGATAACGCGAGTGTTGCCACAGCAGGCAGTAGTGTTAGTTATCGTGGTGTTAGCGTTGGGCAAGTTGATAACGTTGTACTAGATAAGCAAATAGACAAAGTACGTGTAAATATCACTATAGATGAAGAACATACCTCGTTAATACAGGCGAACACACGTTTTTATAATGCCAGTGGCATTACAGTAAATGGTGGTTTAAGTGATTTTGTTGTTAAAACAGAATCTATTGATGCCATATTACGGGGGGGTATTAGTTTTTATAACCCATCGGTTGTCACTGAAAATGTTGCGGTAAATGAGTTAGATAGTTTTTCGTTATTTGAGCATTACGAGCATGCAAGTAGTGCAGGTTTATCTATTAGCATACATTTTAATGACTATGCAGGTATAAAGGTAAATACCAAAGTTTTATATCAAGAACAAGAAATCGGAAAAGTTGAACGCTTAGTCTTTAATGAAAATGAAATAGGTGTGACAGCGATAGTATTACTGAATGATATTGGTGCGAAGTATGCTAAAAAAGCGAGTCAGTTTTGGCTTGTTGAACCGGTAATCGGTTTGGTAGGCTCTAAAAATGTTGCTAGTTTACTTGATGGTGCTTTCATTACCTTACTTCCCGATGCTGATTTATCAAATGATGTACAAACTGAATTTGAAGCATTAGAAATGGCGCCCACCGTTACCCAATTACCTTATGGTTTGAATGTGAAACTGGTTACTAAACGATTAGGTTCAGTTCGAGTTGGAAACCCAGTGTTATATCGACAAATTTCAGTGGGTGAGGTTATTGGTATAGACTTATCAGCTACAGCAGATACTGTTAATGTATTTATTAACATAGCTAAACGTTATGCGCCTTTAGTAACCGACAACAGTGTATTTTGGAACACAAGCGGAATAAATATTGAAGCGGGTCTTTTCTCTGGCATTAATATAGATTCTGAATCTGTTGAAACCCTTATCTCGGGCGGTATTGCTTTTGCTACACCAGAAGTGAACTCTAGTGATAGCACACAAAACAAACAAAGCTTTATATTGCATCAAGACCTGAATAGAGATTGGTTAGAATGGCAGCCCAAAATAGCTATTGGACAATAAGCTTACACGTAGCTCGCTATAGTGGAAGGACACTTTAAGCTTTTAGGTTTTAATCAAATTTAGCAGACTTAAAGCGTCATAATAGGTGTGTTGACTGTTGATCTAATGACAGAAAATTTTAGAAATGTGTTATTAATCATAGTTGGGTCTATAACGTGACAAACTGTTATTAATATACTTTCTGTTTTTGAATAATTGATAAGCGCGAGCTGTAAAACCCGCGCTTATAAAATGCTACTTATTTACTTTGCCTGTTCAATTGCAAATAGCCTAATATTGCTAATGCAGCAAAGAAAACAGGGTCACTCCAGCCAAACCCAACAAAAATTCCAGTTATTCCAGCATAACTTGTAATTACGACTCCGAGTAAGTTACTGGTTATTAGCGCTTTAATTAGTTGGCGAATGGTTTCAGCGTCTTTAATACTTCTAAGAAAGAAACTAACCGCACCTAAGCCACCTAAAAATATGCTTGTATGCTGAGAGAGAAAATAAGCATACTTGTCATTTATTTCTAGCCCGTACATAGGCCACACTAACGTAGGTACAAAAAACAGCACTAAGGCAAAAGTAGAGTAAATTACACCATGTATTAATAAGAACGTTTTATAGTTCATATTAATTTCCTTTTTGAACTATTGGACCTTGGTTAATAGTGGTTAATGGTATGTTTATATCAAAAACTATTCCTCTGACTTCAGAAACTCCCATCTCTTTTAAACGCGCTGTGTGCATTTCTAAATAACTTCTAGCACTATTTTCATCTTTAAAAAGATAAATTCCTCCGCCAAGTTTATTGGATTCACTTTCAGTCCAGATTTTCCAGATTAGGCCTGGTTCCTGGTTGATAGACTCTGCTAAGCCAACAAGGGCTTTTGACATTTCTTCGCCCATAGCGCCTTGGTATTCAAAATCAACTTGTAATAATTTCATTGTATATACTCCAATAATGACAGCTTAATCGCTGTGTTGTTTGTGGAACTAATTATTAACTATAAAAAACACACATAAAAGTTCATAATATTGCGTATAACTGTGTAAAAAACTGACAGGTGATGCCGTGAGATTGAAAAGTACACTTGAACAATGGGTTACGCTCCAAGAGATAGATAAAGCTGGTAGTATCCAAGCAGCGGCTATAACACTAAATAAAAGCCACACGACTCTGATTTACTCAATCAAAAAGCTAGAGACTCAATTGGATGTAAAACTGCTAGAGGTAAAGGGGCGGCGAGCGATACTTACTAAGCATGCTAAGTCTTTACTTCGTAGGGCTGAAAGCATGGTAGAACAAGCGAGAGACTTGGAAGAGATGAGCCAGCAACTATCTTCGGGTATGGAATCAGAAATTACGGTCGCTATGGATCACCTTTGTGACCCTACTTTATTATATCAGTCGATGAAAGATTTCTTGATAATTAACACGACAACATCTATTCAGGTTGTCGAAACATCCCTATCAAAAACCTCCCATATGGTCACAAGTGAAGAAGCTGACATCGCAATTATTACACTACCAGTAACGAATTACCCTGCACAGGCTTTAGCTCTAACAACCATGATTCCCATAGTATCTAATGACCATCCACTTGCGGAAAAAGAGCGTGTATGTACTTCAGATTTAGCAATATACAGTCAGATTGTTATACGAGATTTAGGTGCTGAGTATTCAAGTAATGAGACAGAAAATGTAGGGTGGTTGAAAGCAAACCAAAGAATAACAGTTGATAACTTTGACCACGCATTTAGAGCTGTTGAACAAGGATTAGGTTTTTGTCGTTTGCCTGAGCATGTTATTAAACAAAGAAACAATGGGATGTTGAAATCGCTCAAAATAGAACAAAATGAAAAATACCAAGTACCTTTGCACATCACTTTGCCTAAAGGAAGCAAAACAGGGGTGGCAGCAGAAACCCTTTATGAAATACTGCTACTTAAAGCAAATGAATACTAGGGCACAAATAATGAAAATATTTAGTTGTGCTCCTTAAATTAAATGACGGTATTTGGAGTTAAGTTATCTCAACGTCATAATAAATTAGTCGCCGTTTTATTTTAAAAACAATCTGTTGTACATATAAAGCTTTTATTTTTCTTTGTATTAGCTAATGTAGGTTAAGCTAAAAAGCTAGTTTTTCTGAGTAAGTGAAACAAATTCTTGTACGGCTGCTTCGGGGTCTTTTGCTTCAGTAATGGCTGTTACTACAGCAATACTGTCAACACCCGTTGCTAATACTTCTTTTGTTCGTTCAAGATTAATGCCGCCAATGGCAACAACAGGAATAATATCATTATTATTCTGTTTATTATCCCCGTGTGCTGTTGATGTTAGTGTCTGTGGTCTTAAGGCTAATAATTGTTGTAAATTATCAATCCCCTGAATTTGTCCTGTCATATCTTTAGTTTTAGTAGGAAATATTGCACCAACGGCTAAGTAAGAGGGGCGTAATTGTTGGGCAAGTAAAAACTCGTAACAGCCGTGTGTACTAATACCCAAGCGTATGCCTGATTGCTGAATTTTTACTAAATCAGCATCAGCTAAATCTTCTTGACCAATATGTACGCCATAAGCGCCATGCTTTATCGCTAATTGCCAGTAATCATTAATAAATAGTCGAGTATCATAATCTTTTGCTAGGTTAACAGCGTCAATAATCACTTGCTCTAATACATCTGCATCTAAATTCTTTACTCTTAATTGAATGATTTTTAGCCCTAAAGGTAATAAGCGTTTGAGCCAGTATAATGAATCTATAACAGGATAAAGGCCAAGTTTTTCACCTTGTAAAGCTAAGCTCTCAAAAGGAAGTAGATTTTGATATTGCTGGTTTAATTGGTCACTGACTTGCGGGAAATATTTTGATTCTTTAGGCCATGAACGTTGCTCAAATGCCCCATAATATTGATGACCGAAATTCTCGCTTATTGGAGCTGTTGCAGCCAGTCCTTGATTAATAAATGCCTTACTTAAAGTAAAAGCATCACGAACTAAGTAACCTTGCGCTAAAAAAGCAGCTAATGCGCTGGCAAATGTGCAACCACCGCCGTGAGTATAGTGACTGGTAAGGCGTGGTGAGCTAAGTTGGTAGCTTATAGTTTCTAGCGTTTTGTCTTGATTATCTTGTTTCAGCGAATTTAATTGGTAGTAACATAAGTCAATACAGGATTCACTATGGTCACTGTGACCGCCTTTCACTATTACTGCCTTAATAGTAAAATCTTGAGCAATTTTTTGTGCTAAAAATGCGCTGTTTCCTGTAGCAGCTGACAAGCTTTTGGCTTCTGCTACGTTGGGCGTAATAATATCTATTTGTTTTAATAGAGGAGCTAACTCAGTTGAGGTGAGTGTATTAAAATTTCCACCAACACTCGCTTGGCCCACAGGGTCATAAATCGTAATTAGTAAACTATTATCGCGCTTCAGTTTTGCCAAAGTCACTGCTAACCACTGTGCTTGTTTAGCATTGGCGATTAAACCAATTTTGATTACCGCTGGTTTTTTATCTTCAAACAAGGAATCCACTTGTTGCTGTAGTATGTCAACGGATACGGCATTGACTGAGACTAGTTGATTTGAATTTTGTACCGTATTAGCAGTAATTAAATGACAGACTTCAACACCTAAGGCATGACCTGTTTTAATGTCAGCGGCTATACCGGCACCGCCTGAACAATCACTGCCAGATATGGTCCAAATTATTGGTTTTTTCTTAATGCTTTTTGTTATGTCAGTCATTAATCTCACTACTTTTATTGCTTTTCAATTTAAATGTACAAATAGTTTAAAGGCTAGGTTAATTGACTTCATGCAAGGCGAGTACGCAGAGCCTAGTTTACTAGGTGAGCATATTCAACGTAGCAGTAGAGTTAAATAACAACGCTTTTATTAACTATTTTGGTGCCAAAATGGTGTGTCAAGTGTTGGCGTACTTGGGTGAGCGGTTTGTCTTTGCTGCATTATGCCAGCCAAGTAACCTTGTTCACCTGCCAGTAGTGCTTGGCTAAAAGCTTTAGCCATTAATACTGGGTTATCAGCTAAGGCAACGGCCGAGTTGAGTAAAACGCCGTCATAACCCATTTCCATTGCTAAGCAAGCATCGGAGGGTTTGCCAATACCCGCATCTAAAATTAATGTCGCCTCAGGTAAACGTAAGCGAATGGTTTCTAAGTTATAAGGATTCATCAAGCCTTTACCTGTACCAATAGGTGATGCCCACGGCATAATTACTTGGCAACCTAAATCATAAAGGCGCTGGCAAAGAACGAGATCGTCGGTGCAATAAGGTAACACTTTAAAACCGTCAGCAATTAACTGTTCAGCGGCACTCAGTAATTCAATAGGATCAGGTTGTAAATTGTAATCATCACCAATGACTTCCAGCTTAAGCCAATCTGTTTTGAATATTTCACGACTCATTTTTGCCAGTGTTACCGCTTCTTTTGCTGTTTTACAGCCAGCAGTATTTGGCAGTAAGTGACCATTCACTTCTGTTACAACTTCCTGCAAGTATTGCCATATTTGTTGACCTGATTGCTCATTCGGGTTTTGGCGCTTCAGAGATAAGGTTACCACTTGTGAACCACTGGCTAGTATGGCTTGCTTCATTACATGTGGAGAGGGGTATAAAGCACTGCCAATAAGAAAGCGGCTATCAAGTTGCTGTCCATAAATATTAAGTGACATGATTAACCCCCTTGTATTGGCAGTAGCACATCGATGCTATCGCCATTATTAACTATTGTGGTGTCGTAATCGGTATTACCAACAAAATCACCATTGAGCGCTACGGCAAAAGTGCTTCGCTGCGGTTCAACAAAGTGTAAAGTTAGTGCTGAACTCACACTGATTTGTGCTTCACCACCTACTGAGTAAGCTTTTCCATTAATATGAATATTCATTAAAATACTTCTTCTATTTGATTATTTTTTGCCGCAATAAACTCAACAGGTAACAGCTCACTATAGGGAAGTAAGTCACTGGCACAGTTGTTTGATTTATCAATAGCAGTCACTAAAGCTAATACTTGTTTGAGTACTACTGGCGCAATTAAAAATCCATGACGGAATAAACCGTTTACCTGAATTAATCGGCTTTGGTCATCGTTACTCACGACACTAATTTTAGGTTGGTTATCACTAAAAGCAGGTCGGCATTGACTAATGTGCTGGCGAATATTTGCTTCGGCAAACCCGGGGTGTACGCTATAAGCGGCACTTAATAACTCCATGGCTGAACGAACTGTCATGGGTGAATCATCGTCACTTTCTATTTCAGTCGCGCCAACCACATAAAACCCTTTACCTTTAGGGGCAATATAAAGCTGATAGCGAGGGTGCATTAACCTGACAGGTCTTGAAATATGTACATCAGGTGCAAACAGTTGAAATAACTCACCACGAACAGAGCGTAAATCACTCAACGGTGAACATGCACTCGTGCTGTGTTTATTGCTTGCTCCCGTGCCGCGACAATCAATGACTAAATCAAAGCGTTGGCTATGCTTTTTGCCATTGTGTTGATAAACCACAGTGCTTAAGTCAGAAACGTTATTGCTTTCACTCTCTATCGCTATGACCTGACATTCACTCAACCAATTAAGTTGATTACCTGAACTCGTTTGTCGGCTTTCTTTTTCCAACTGATGTCGTAGTGCCACTAATAAACGACGGTTACCAATTTGTCCTTCTTCTGGAAGATATAAGCCTTGATTAAAACTCCGGCCGAGCTCAGGTTCAAGCTCGAGTAACTCTTCACGGTTTAGTGTTTGTAAAGTGTGCTCAGGATAATTACTTTTAAGGTGTCTAACAAAGCGCTGATAATCACCTCTGTCTTGTTCATGACTTACCATGATGGCGCCAGTTTGTTGAAAAATAGTATATTCTTCTAAACTGTCGAGCATTTCTGGCCATAAGCGTAATGATTCAAAACCCATACTGACAATATTCGGCTCACAATGAAGTGACTCACCTAAGGGAGTTAATAAACCTGCAGCTGCATAGGCTGCACTGTTGTGGGCAAGTTTATTATCTTTATCAAATAAAGTAATGGTTACACTTTCTGACTGTTTTTGTCGCAATAATGACAGGGCGAGTAATCGCCCCATCAATCCTGCGCCAACAATGGCAATATTCATCGCTTATCCGCCTAAAGTATATTCGCGCTATTCAGCAAGTTGGTAGATTTCGCTACCCGTGGCTTTAAATTCAGCCGACTTTTCTTGCATTGCTTGTTCAATTGCTTCATCTGAAGTTAACGTGATCTCTTCATCAAGCAATTGAATTTTAATAGCATTTTTATCAAGATCAGCTGCGTAATCACGCACTTCTTGAGAAATTTTCATTGAGCAGAATTTTGGTCCACACATTGAACAGAAATGTGCTACTTTGCCAGACTCTTGTGGTAGGGTCTCATCGTGGTAAGCACGAGCCGTTTCTGGGTCTAAACCGATATTAAATTGATCGTACCAGCGAAATTCAAAGCGTGCTTTACTCATGGCATTATCACGAATTTGTGCACCAGGATGACCTTTAGCTAAATCACCGGCATGGGCCGCAATTTTGTAAGTCATTAAACCTTCTTTCACATCCTCTTTATTAGGTAAACCTAAATGTTCTTTTGGTGTTACGTAACAAAGCATGGCACAACCGTACCAGCCAATGTTCGCCGCACCTATCCCAGAAGTAATGTGATCATAGCCAGGAGCAATATCGGTAGTTAATGGGCCAAGCGTATAGAAAGGCGCTTCACCACAGTGTTCGAGCTGCTCTTCCATATTTTCTTTAATCATATGAAGTGGTACGTGACCTGGGCCTTCAATGATGGTTTGTACGTCATGTTTCCATGCAATTTTAGTTAATTCACCTAAGGTATGTAATTCAGCAAATTGTGCTTCATCGTTAGCATCGGCTACTGAGCCAGGACGCAATCCATCACCTAATGAGAAAGATACATCGTACTGTTTTAAAATTTCACAAATGTCTTCAAAGTGAGTGTAAAGGAAGTTTTCTTTATGGTGTGCTAAACACCATTTAGCCATAATTGAACCACCACGAGAAACAATACCGGTAACACGTTTTGCCGTCATAGGTACGTAACGTAATAGTACTCCGGCGTGAATAGTAAAGTAATCAACACCTTGCTCTGCCTGTTCAATTAAGGTATCGCGGAAAATCTCCCAAGTAAGATCTTCAGCAACGCCATTTACTTTTTCAAGTGCTTGGTAAATTGGTACTGTGCCGATAGGTACGGGTGAATTACGCATGATCCATTCACGTGTTTCATGAATGTTACGACCGGTTGATAAGTCCATTACCGTGTCAGCGCCCCATTTGGCAGACCAAACAAGTTTTTCAACTTCTTCTTCAATTGAAGAAGTTACTGCAGAGTTACCAATGTTAGCGTTAACTTTAATTAGAAAGTTACGACCGATAATCATTGGCTCACATTCTGGGTGATTGATGTTTACTGGGATAATGGCACGGCCACGAGCAACTTCATCACGTACAAACTCAGGGGTGATTTGTTCTGGAATACTAGCGCCAAAAGAATCACCTTTGTGTTGTTGCAGTAAAATTTCATCTTTTACTTGTTCGCGTTTTAGGTTTTCTCGAATGGCAATGTATTCCATCTCAGGGGTGATAATACCTTGGCGAGCGTAATGCATTTGGGTAACGTTTTTACCTTTTTTAGCGATACGCATTTTAGGTAAGTGCTCAAAGCGAATGTGGTCTACGCCCTCATCAGCAAGGCGCTGTTGAGCATAGCTAGAGCTATTTGATGTTAAAAATTCTACATCGTCACGGGCATCAATCCATGATTCACGTAGGCGTGGAATACCTTTGTGAACATCGATCTCTACATTGTTATCAGTGTAAAAACCTGAGGTATCATAAACGCAAAGTGGCTCATTTTTTTCATAAACAGGATTGTCTTTACTACCACTAACTAAGGTGTCTGTCTCTTATACACATCTGACGCTGCCGACG
>OJGT01000144.1_pt1 | contig 13557 bp, 11 predicted proteins | sample 1595031 | NCBI WGS metagenome assembly OJGT01 (sample SAMN05416857, study PRJEB24817) | seawater metagenome | isolation source: Sea water | place: Canada:Atlantic | collected 2013-11 | reverse complement strand
GTATAAGAGACAGTTATTATTCTTAGTATATACTTACTTGTACAAGAAATAATCGCGGCAATTATCATGTTTGTAAAAATAATACCTTTTATAATAATATTTCTTTTTGGAATTGCGACTGGGAAGCTAATTTACAAAACCGATATGACTTCTGAGACAGTATCAATTCCTCCTGATAATAATCTTATGTTAGAAACATCTAACAATAATGAAATAGATGGTATTAATAAAAATTCAACAAAACTCATTAAGTCAAATGACACCGAGTCTACTACTAAGAAAATTACAACAATAAGAAATACAGAAGTACTTCAATTTAACGACACCGAAGATTTAACCAGTAATCAATATTGGCATCAAGTATTGTACAAATCACAAGATGAGTTGTTAAAACTCACAGCAATTGATAACTTGATCCTTGATGGTGCATATGAAGAATTAGCTTCAGGTTTGAGTGATAATTCAATTATTATTCAAGAAAAAGTAATTACCGGTCTAGCTCAAATAGGAACATACGATTCAATAAGAGTTTTAGGACAAATGTTATATACCCAAACATCAGTCATTAATAGGCAACTTGTTATCAAAATGCTAGACGAAAATAATCACTTTCCTCATGTTAATTCATTTCTAACTTATTCGATGAATAATGACCCAGATTTTTCAATTAGAGAGAGTGCAGCTATCGTATTAGGAGTAGTTGTGACCGACAAGTAGTAGCTCCTAATCAATGGTCATTCGTGCATATAACAAACTACGGATTAAAATTTCATTCATTTCATTCTCCCCTTCTTTTTTGATTTTAGTAACCTCTCAATAAAGATTACCTTTATTATTAAGAGAACAGAAAAAATGTCTAATTTTTTTACATTATATTTAATGAGGAGAAATATAACTTATAAGCTTTTGAATTTTTTCATGTTTGTTTTTTGGCATGATATTAGCAGTAACTCAAGGTGAGCTTAGAGTATTACTTTATTTTTAGCGAACATTTAATTTCTAAAAGCATCGGAGAAGAAAATGAAGAGTTTTTATTTAGCGATAATTGTATTACTACTTCCAAGTATAAGTAATGCTACCTTAATAACACCCACTACTGTTACTGCAACAGGAAGTTATAATCACAGTTCGGGATTGATTAATGATGGTTTTATTCCAAATGAATCAACTCACTGGCAAAATGCAGTAAATGTTTGGTGGGAAGGAACTATCCCTACCTTTACATTAGATTTAGGTAATATTTACAATGTAGATGATGTATTGGTATCTGTCGATAATAATGATTCTTATGCTGTTACATGGTCAAATAATTTATCCACTTGGTCACACCTTTTTACTATTAATGTAGGCCATGGAGAGATTGGTGGTGGTATGGACACTATGTCGACAGATAATACTCATGCCGAATTCGCTGGGCCTGACTTTTCGAGTGTGCAAGCAAGATACCTACGCATTCAAGCTACTGGAGGGGATAACCGATACTCTCTTGGTGAGTTTCAAGCATTTGGTAGTATAGTTTCTAGTGTACCTGAGCCGTCTACACTTGCTGTTTTTGGTTTAGGTTTTATAGGATTAGTAACGCGCCGCTTTAAAAAATAATTTATCTATCGAGAACTATATAAATTTAAAAGCATCAATTGTCATACTTGATGTTTTTAAATTTAGAAATTATTTAATTTTGTTTGAACTAATGCTCTCTTCCTTAATATAGTAAACCAACCTATTCCTTTTATATTTCAACCATAATATAAAGCTTACTATACCCTCAATTAGAAATCGGCATATTAAATCGATAAATGATTTATTTCTCTCCTTCTTAAATTCTTATCAACATAAAGCTAATACATAAAGCCACTTTCAATGTTTTTCATCAACCCTGTTAAAGTTGGACACTTTAGCCATATTTTCAACGTTTTCCTTTCGCTATTATAACTACAATCTAGCGGTATCAATAAGGCAAACAAATTGAAATACAAAACGTTAATTACTACTTTTCAAGCACTAATTCTATCTATCGGATGCCTTATAACTAACGCTAATGCTGCACTCATATTCGAAGAAGATTTCAGTGGAGGTAGCTCTTCGTTAACCAATTCACCCATTGTAACTTGGTCCGACTCAGATGGTGGCGGGTTTGAAGTGTACGGTATGAGAAGCGCTGGTCCTCGTGGAATGAGTGGCCTATTCGATCATGATAATGATTCAAGCACTGCTAATATCGGTATACCAGGAGCAATCGAAGTAAATGACGATAGTGGTAATGTTTTACTAACAGCAACATTTAACTTAGATACCAACATAAATACAGATCAAATGAGTGTGCTTTCTTTCTTTGGTGGTGTTAGAGGAGGAAACTCAACAGGTGCAAGTGTTGAAGTTTTCAACTTAACTCAAGGTACATCTTTATCAGGAGTATTAACTCCTACATTAGGCGCAAAAAATTGGATTTATAATGAATTTAGCTTCGCATCTAGTGCATCAAATATTGGTGATGATATACAAATTCGTTGGACGGGAGGTGGATCTAATTCAGCTAATGGTCAAGAAGTGGCTCTAGTTTCATTCTCAACCATAGATGTACCAGAACCTTCTACACTCGCCATATTTACACTAGCGATAATGGGATTGGTATCGAGAAAAATTAAAAAGCAGTCTTAATTATCAACACGCTCTACTATTGCAACACCTTGTCGGTAACCTAATCCGCCATTTCCATGGATTAAGCCAAGCTTTTCTTGGCCATTACATAAACGTTGATGCATTAACACTAGCGCATTAAGTGCTGGATTATTCCATGCAGCTCTGGATAAGTTCATTCCGCCACTAATGGTAATATTATGTTCCGTTAGAAATGTGGGAATATCTTCTAATGTATCAACTAAGCCACTCACTAATAAAAAGGCCATAGGTACAACGGGATAACAAGTATAAGCTTCTAACAGTGCGTTTCCTCCCTTAAATAAACGAACAAAGTCAATATCAGCTTCTTCACAAGCTTGCTGATAAGCTTGCTGTAAATGATCGTAATTAGAGATCTCAGTTAAAAATTCTCGTCCATCGCCAGCAAGGCGGTTCAATCCAACAGCTTTAATCTTTAGCCATTGGCTCTTATCAACATTTAATTGCTCAGCAACATCAGCACGTGTTATTAATAATCTCCCCGAGAAATCAACCATTGGATTAGCACAATCAACGCCTCTAAATAAGTCTGTTATTTCGTTATACCAACGAGAGTCTGGTAATAGTTCAGGAGTAAAACTATTAGATAAAGACTGACGGAAGTTCACTTTATAACTTTCAAATAATGCACTAGAAAACGCTTTAAACTGTTCTTTTGTTATATTGTTATTTTCACTAAAGGCACTTGCCAAATCAGTATAAGCTTGTGTCAAAGGATAGTCGGCACCATAAACAGCCATTTTATTTAAACGATCTTCTCGACTATAGGCTGTTTTTATATGATCTTTGCCACTAATAACCACCGCAGGCTCACCATTTTCTATTAGTTTTTTTGCTTGTGATAAGGCTTCAATTGGGGCACAACCACTTCTAAAGTGATTAGCATCTTCAGTGCTATGCCAGTCAACATGTAAAGGGTCAATAACTAAATGTGTCGGGGTAATACCATATTGTTGTAACTTCAATTCAAGTTGTAAAACTTGATCAAGGCTACCTATAGAGTCTTGTTGTTTAGCTGCGCCAATAATAAATGCCAATGGTGTTTTCAAAATTATTCAATCCAAGAAAAATCATAATAAACAACTGTATTCTATTTAAACGAAATTAAAAACCTCAATCCTGTAATACTAATAAAACTTTTAAATGAATGTAAAAATCAATTGCTAAACTTTTCCCAAATACTTATTTGAAAAAAATAAAAGCGTTACAATACTTACATTAGTTAAATTCCCACTTGAGTAAACCTAGCTATGAAAATGAGTAAAACAGGACAACGCTTAAACAAAAAGTTGCTCAGTGTACTGACACAGCTAAATGAAGAAGCAACACAGATAAAAGGTTTCTGTCATTTAAGCCACACAATTCAATTCGACAATTTTCCTAGTAGCTTATTAGTGTATTGCCACTTTAGTGATGAGCATCATTTACATGCTGCTCATCACATTCAAACTGAAACCCAACTACAGAGTTTTCTCCATAAAACATTGTTAAAAAATGGGATTGTGTTAAAAAATCCAAAACACAATCTAAAGCTTAAAAGCTCTCCTTAAATTATTATTTACATAAAATGAAATAAGGTACCTTTTATACTCAAGTAATTAAAGCAAAGTAAATACATACATTTTTCATTTCGTAATAAGATTAATTATCTTAAACTATGACTATCTGACTTCAATTACTATTATATTATGGCTGCCGAGCGATTCATTCCATTTAGAAAGCAAGACATTATAGAAATGTGTATACAAGAATTGAGTGATGAAACCTCTCGGCACTCGTTTGAAGAGTTTTGTCAGCTCCTTTCTAGCGTTATTCACTTTGATTATCACGCATTACTTGAATCCTTAAAAAATAACTACGCTCCTTTTGATCCTAATTCAGATACCCAACAATTAAACACGTTTTCTTTAGAACAGCGCGAGCAATGTCAAAAAGCGTTTGCTGAAAATTTTGCGACAACCTTAAACGCCGCTAATTTTGAAAAAATAACTGAACAAGATTTGCAAGAAGCTCTGACCGAAGAATCATTATTCAAAGTAAGACTTGCTGTTGAGTTTGATGATTTTGAACAAGTTGTTTTTTATCGCCGAGGCGAGTCGCAATTAAGTGAAACAATCACTTCATTATGGGGTTATCGCAAACAAGTCATCAACTTTACTAATTATGATCGTGTTGCTGTATACATAACATTTAAAGATAAAAAACATTTTGAACAAAAAAAGAAGCAACCTATAGGTTTTGAGCCAAGTTCCACAATAGTAAAACTTTTTCAAAATGTTCCCAAGGCTGATCTAGAAATGCTATTCCCAAATAGTGAAGTTAGAATGCGTCCAATAGACAAAGTTATTATTGGTGCTTCTGCCGTTGTTGGCGGCGCTATAGTTTTGGTAACAAAGTTGGGAGCTTCAATTTTATTACTGAGCGCTTTATTAGCATTTTGGTTAGGCTTACGCGCAGAGTCTGTTGAAATGACACAGCAACACGTTATTTCTTTTGGTTTAGGTGTCGGTGTTTTTGTCGGCTTTGTTTTTAAAGAGTGGAGTAAATTTAAAAACAGAAAAATTAAGTTCATGAAAGCACTATCAGATAACTTGTATTATAAAAACTTAGATAATAACGCAGGTGTTTTTCATACACTCATAGACTCAGCAGAAGAAGAAGACTTTAAAGAAGCACTTTTAGCTTACGCTTTTTTATTAAAAGAAGAGCAAGAGATAACAGCTTCACAGTTAGATGAAAAAATTGAACTTTGGTTTAACAATAAATACAACTGCCAGTTAGATTTTGAAGTCCCTGATGCGCTCAATAAACTAAAGTGTATGCAATTAGTTACTTATGATGGAGGCAAATATCAAGCGCTACCATTAACTCAGGCAAATCAGCAATTAACCCAACGTTGGAGCGCAGTATTTAATAAAAAGTAAATTACGCTAACTGTTCAAACGAGATATTTTACCGCGCGTTTCGTGTGGATATTCATTGTAAAATTTAAAATAATCTTGAGCAAAACGTCCTTGATTAACAATACCAAATTTTTCAACAATTTCACTAATTGGCATATCCGTTTGATTCTTCAAAATAGAATGAATTAACTGTAGCCGTCTTTTAATTAAGTATTGCTTTGGTGTCATACTCAGTATTGATTTAAAAGCGTATTCTAAACTTCGAGCACAACAAAAACTGACCTTAGCAACTTCAGGAATTGTAATATCTAAAGAATTATTTTTGTGTATATAATTCAACGCACGATTCACAATAGCCAATCTTGTTGGTTTTTTTATGTGCTTAAGTTTTTTTAGCTCTGGAGTTATCAATAACAGTTCAGCCAATGATCTGATAATATTTTCTTGAGCATCAACTAACTCTTGCTCACTCAACTCTTCTTTTTGATTAAGTAAACCTTCAATTAATGAGCATAAATACTTTTGATTACTGATAGATCGTATAAAGATATTTTTACCCGTATTTTGCAAGAAAGTAATTTTTTTCAATTGCTCAATCATACCATCATCAAAATATTCTCTTAATTCAATGGTAGGAATAAGAATATGAAAGTTGATTGAGTTACTTGGCGTACGAATCAACATTTCTTGGTCTTCAGTAAAAAGTAATGGCTGATTGAAGTGAGTCTTTTTGCCATTCATATACATGCCAACATTATTTTTTGGAATAACAATATAAAAACAATCTTGCTGTAAAGTAGCCTGATATTGTAAAGCCGTACTGATAAAACGATCACCTAATACCAGTTTAGGTAATTGTAACCGTCGTTGTCGACAGAGAAAATTACCCGAAGATATTTGTGTTGCGTATATATCAAAACCTATTAATCCATTAAGGTAATCGTCAATACTTGGAAAGATTATATCTCTCATAGATCACTCCTAACTTTTTTATAACTCAAATATCTATAACCTCTACATTATTATATTGGCGCAAAAGCAGCTTTTAACAAGATACATTTCACGCACAAACCATTGCTTTTTGATTTGGATCAACTTTTAAAACATAAAATAATAGGAGGTTGATAAGCCCTATTTACATTTCAAAATACCGCATAATAAAAAGCGCGAGCATTTAAACATAATTGCGTAATGTCGCCACATCCAAAAAGCGCAACATAAATAGAATCCATATATTTTGTGTGGTTTAACTTTAATTTTTATTGTTAAATGCATACAAATAAATCATTCAAACTTTACGCTAACTTGTCCAACCACCAAGATATAATTCATGACTTTGAGTTATCTCAATAGGTCGGTTTTTATGATCAACAAGATGCTTAAAAGTGAGGAAGAATAATTTTTCCATCTTAATAATTACAATCAATGATGGGCTTTACGTGTAGTGTTAAATATTCAAAAACGGATTTTTGACAATTGCAGGAGACTTTTAATAAGCCTATTTAAAAGTACCCTACCATTTTCCATTTCATACATGTCTAGATAAGGTAAACGCAGCTCAAATATTGCCGCGTTCAACAAAGTTAAAGCACTAAAGTTATTAGTATTAGCAAAGCATTTTGGTGCTAAAAAAAGAGTTAAATTTAATGAGTAACATTATCAAAAGAGCTGTTGGACTGACGAGCATCTCTCGCTTTCACACAAGTACAGCAATATTAACCTTGATCTTATGGGTAGCATCTTTTCATTATATTCAAGATGTTGTATCAGATACTGACCGATTGTATCAGCACCCTTTTAAAGTATCTAAAGCATCATTAAATATTCAATTTCAAATTCAAACGATGCACCAAATTATGAATGATTTAAGGTACATCAAAAATAACGAACAAATAGAAGCGGCACTTGTTCAAGTTAACAACCATGAAAATGAGCTATTAAAAGAGTTTTCATTAATTTCTCAACGTTATTTAGGTGACAAAAAAGTTATTGATAGTGTTGCTCAATCTATTCTAACTTGGAAAGAAATTAGAATAGATATTTTCAATTTATACATGCAACAAACTAATAATGTAGGATTAAAATATGCAGAGCAACAAAGTAATAAACTAGTCCTTAAACTACAAAAAGAAATTCTCATCATCACTGAGTTTGCCAATAACAAAGCAAAGGTACTCACTGAAAGTACTAAGTCTAATTTCAGTCATATTGAAAAAGTCGGTTTTGTGTTTTTCTTATTTTTACTATCAATGCAATTAATACTTTTTATGATGTTTAAAAAGTATTCTGTTAAAGAAAAAAATAACGTAGTTAACGCATTAGCATGGTCAAATCAACTATTTGACTCTTCTCCTGATGCCATCATCATAGCGGATAAAAAAGGCAATATTACACAAGTAAACATTACCGCAGAAAAGATGTTTGGCTACGAGAGAGCTGAGTTTCTTTGCTTAAATATTAAAGAATTAATGCCTAAAAGATTTGGTAATCATCAAGAAAAAATAGCCAGTTTTTTTAACCACTCTTCTGCTCGTGTTATGGGAGAAGGTAGAGACCTTTTTGCGGTTAAAAAATCAGGGCAAGAGTTCCAAGTAGAAATCAGTTTAAACCTCGCTGAACATAATAATAAAAGAGTAGCCATCACGAGTATTCGTGATGTGACAAAGCAGAAGCAAATTGAATTAAAAGTTTTACATCAAGCTCACTATGATTCTTTAACACAGTTACCAAACAGATCGTTATCACTTGATAGGTTATCTTTAGCTATAGAAAATGCGAAGCGCAATAAAAACAAATTTGCCATCATGTTTATAGATCTAGATGACTTTAAAAAAGCCAATGATATTTTTGGTCATCAAACAGGCGATCGTATTTTAGTTACTACCGCAGCAAGATTAAGAAACATTGTAAGAACTGATGATACCGTTGGCCGTTTTGGCGGCGATGAATTTTTTGTTTTAATCGATAATCTATCTTCTCAAGAATCATTAATAAAAATATCCAATAAGATATTAAAAGCACTGAAAAAACCATTTTCTATTGGGCAACTTAATACACTGCTATCTGCAAGTATAGGTATTAGCGTTTACCCTGATGATGGTAAAACCGTTGAAGATTACTTGTTAGTGCAGACCTATCAATGTACAGCTCAAAAAATGCAGGAAAAGATTCATTTACATTTTTTGAAAGTTCAATGAGAGATACGCTCAATAGGCAATCTTCTATTGAGGCTGAATTAAAAGGCAGCTTGGAGCGAAACGAATTTCATGTGGTGTATCAGCCTAAATATGAAATATGTTCAAATACTATTATTGGATTTGAAGCCCTTATTCGATGGAATAATACTAAGTTTACAGACTCTAATCCTGATGAATTTATCCCAATACTTGAACAAATGGGTCTAATCAATGATGTAGGTATGTTCGTATTAGATAATGCTTTAAGTATGATCAAAAAATGGCAAGATATTACACAAAGACCGCTACAAATGGCTGTTAATATTTCCCCCATACAATTTAACGATCCATCGTTATTTCAGCAAATACAACAAATACTAGCAAAATACAATTTAACAGGGCATTCATTAGAAATAGAGATTACTGAGGGAATACTACTTGATGCAACAAAAGAGCTTAAAAGCACTTTAAATGACATGAGAAAAGCTAGTATTGCTATTGCTCTGGATGATTTTGGCACCGGCTATTCGTCATTGAGTTATATAAAAGACTATCCAATAAACTCAATTAAAATTGACCGTTCATTTATTGAAGAAATGAATAAAAACAAAACGCATACCGCGCTTGTTAACGCTATGGTATCACTTGCCCATTCGCTTGATTTTCATGTGACCGCTGAAGGTATTGAATGTGATGCTCAACTAGCGTACTTAAAAGAGCTTAAATGTGATATTGCACAAGGATATTTTTTAAGTCGACCTATCACAGCAGATAAGGTAACTGAATTACTATAAGTTATAGGTTTAAAAAATAAAAAGCACCAAACAAGTCGAATGGTGCTTTTGATATCTATTTTACTTCAGGTTAGTGATACAACTAGAATTTATACTGAATACCAGCGGCTAAATAATCTTCATCAGCGCCTGTGTCCATATCAAAAGTAGTGTAAAAAGCATATAATTTAGTGCTTTTTGCTAAAGAATAATCAACACCTACCGTAGCTCCAGAAAGGCTATCACCGCCATCGTAATCTGCTGTTTGATATTGACCTTTAAGGGTCACTTTATCCATTTTATATTTAGCTGAAAGCAAGAAACCATCCATTTCAGCGTCACCATTAACTTTTTCTTGAGTATGGTATATAGCGCCTAAAGTAATATCTGATACTTTACCTTGTACTGTTGCACGAACAACATCATAACCTTTAACTTCTGAATCCATAGCGATGGATGCATATACTTTTGATTTTTTAAGCTTTTTATCACCATAAAATACCGCTATTGAAGTTGCATCTTCTGCATCAACAGAGTCTTCAGCAATATAAGTTAAACCTACGCTGAAATTGTTAAACTTAGGAGATTTATAAGAAACGGTGTCCGCCATACGGTTCTCACCTTTCCATAAGTTTTTAATATCACCATTCAAATCACTAAATAAATCAACTTTACCCTGTGATTGTTTTAACATAGTGTCGTTTTTACCTAATAAAACTTCACCAAAACCGCCCTTTAAACCTACATATTGGTTTCTATCCGTAATGCTATCGCCTTTATCGCTATCACCATCAAGATCTACTTGAAATTCAGCTTTATAAACAACTTCTAAGTCATCATTTAACTGGTGAGTTCCTTTAAAGCCAATACGTGAAGCATTACTTTTCACTTCAGTAAAGCTACCTTCGCCTTCATCCGATTTTTGCAATGAAACATCTGCTCTACCATATATCTCAATATCAGCAGCAAATGTTGGTACTGCAATGATAGAACAAATTGCTAATGCAAGCGTATTTTTAACTAGTTTCATGTGTTAAAGCCTTTTTTATAAATAAATTATTTTGTTATATTCAAATGAATAACAAGTTCTAAACTGACTGATTGCTATGCTATTCTTATTTTGTTACACCAATATGACAAAATAATATATTTAAATTAATGTGAACTTTTTAAAGGCTTTATTAATGCGTTTTTATTTTACGATAAATTTTTCACAAAAACCTATAATGAAACAAGTTAACATCAAAAATGTAAATAATAATCAAACCTAGGATGGGTTAAATTTAATATTATGAAAATAACCAGCCTTTCAAAAAAGCTTCTTACTAGAGTACTTTCCGTATATTTTATGCTAACGGTGAGTGTTACCGGTATTCAAGTTGTTGCCGAATATTTTAATACAAAAAATCATATCGACAGCGAGCTTATTACTTTAGAAAAAACCATCAGCGGCAGCCTAACTCGCGCAGTATGGGAGTTTAATACACAACAAACTATTGATATTTCTGAAGGGTTATTCGCCATCCCCATGATAAAGGGCATCACAGTCACGGATGAGTCAGATAATATCATCTCGCAATTAGGTGAAGTCATCGCACCTGAAAAATTAAAACTAGGCAATAATAATATTTCCCCAAGTGAAACCCAAAACATCAGCTCCCTTAGTGATGGCTTATTTGGTCATTCTTTTCCATTAGTTTTTGAGTTTTCTGGGAGAACAACTTCTGTAGGACGAGTTACCTTACTCTCGAGTAATGAGGTAATTTTTAATCGTATTGAAGTTGGTATTTATTTCTTAATTGGCAATGCTATTGTTAAAACCGCTTTTTTAATTTTTCTATTTACACTAGCATTTAATAAATTATTAACGGTTCCCTTGCAAGAGTTAACCGAGCAAATAAACCAAGTAGATTTGGACGATCCAGAAGCATATAAAATACATTCAATGAGTTATGATAAAAACGAATTAAATGTTCTTGGTGACGCTTATAACAATTTACTTGATGAGTTAATCGACTTTAAAGATAAATTAGCCATTTCACAAATAGAAACTAACACAGCTAAAGACCAACTCGATGAGCAAAACCTTCAGCTTGAATTAGAAGTTGCTCGTAAAACGTCCTCTTTAAGTAGCACAATGCTAAAAATGGAAGTACAGCAAAAAGAATTACTTGAACAACAGCAAACCCTACAAGAAGAAAATACTCTTCGTAGCAATGCCGAAAAAGTGTTAATTACCACAAACAAAGATCTAAAAAAATCTATTGCCGAATTGAATAAAGCTAAAGAAAGGCTGCTAGAGTCTGAAAAAATGGCCTCTTTAGGTACAATGAGTGCTGAAGTGTCTCATGAAGTAAATACACCCATTGGTATAAGTATAACCTCAGCAAGCATTTTAATAGATTCATTAGTTCGTTTAGAGCAAGATGTTAAGCAGCAAAAGCTTTCTCGAAAAAGCATTGAAAGTTTTATTGAAAACACTCATCAAAGTACTAAAATACTTATCAGTAACCTAAACAGAGCTTCTGATTTAATTACCAGTTTTAAACACGTAGCTGTGGATCAAATTAGTGATAAAATTCGCCTTATTGTTGTCTCTGAATACATTGACGAAATAATACAGTCATTACATCCTAAACTGAAAAAAACCAACCACTGCATAAAGGTTCACTGTGATGAAGGCATTGAAATTTCTAGCCATCCTGGCGCATTAGCACAAATAATTATTAACTTAATAACAAACTCAGTTATCCACGGCTTTGAAAATATCAACCGCGGAGAAATAACAATTAACATAAGTTTGCATCAACAACTTGTCCATTTAGATTACCAAGATAACGGCCATGGTTTAACTGAGGAAGGGATTAAAAAGCTATTTCTTCCCTTCTACACAACTAAAAGTAACGAAGGTGGTACTGGATTAGGTACCCATATTATCCATAACCTCGTTGTAGATACACTTAACGGGACTATTGCAGTAGAAAACAATGCCAGTGGCGGTTTAAAATATCATATTGAATTTCCAGATATGAGTTATCAGTAAACAGATAGCAAACCCGCAATAAGTATGTGTTAGTAAGTGGATTCAAGTTGTTTGACTATGCACTTTTCAGGTATCATGACCTTTTTTAAAAACAGCTTATAAAGCTATCAATGCATAGGATGCAATTTATGTGGTTTAAGAACCTATACTTCTTCGCTTTCACTCGCCCTTTTGAATGGTCGGAAGAAGCATTAGAAAAACACCTTTGCGAACATCTTTTTACTCCCTGTGGCTCTACCGAACTAGCCCATTTTGGCTGGGTAAATGCCCTAGGAAAACTTGGTGACTCAAGTGTTCATTGTGCCAATGGAAACTTCTTAATATGTGCTCGTAAAGAAGAAAAAATATTGCCTGCCTCCGTGATTAAAGACATGGTTGAAGAAAAGATAAACTTACTTGAACAAGAACAAGGGCGCGGCGCAACAAAAAAAGAAAAAGAGCAATTTAAAGAAGATATTACTTTTGAGTTATTACCTCGTGCTTTTTCTCGCATTTCAGACACTCATGCTTATATAAGCCCTAAAGACAATATTATTGTTATCAATTCAAGTTCTCGAGGTAAAGCAGAAGACTTACTTGCCTTGCTTAGAAAGGTATTAGGAACTTTACCAGTAAAAACTTTAGAGCCTGATGTAGCTTCAGATGAAACCATGACTGACTGGCTAATTAAGAAAAACCTTGGTGCTAAATTTACTTTAGGTATGGAAGCTGAATTTAACGCTATGGGTGATGACGGTGCTGTTATTCGAGTTAAAAACCAAGATCTTGATAGCGATGAAATTCAATCTCATTTAGATGCTGATAAATTCATGGTAAAAGCGGCAATGGAATGGGACGAAGCATTATCTTTTGTTCTTTGTGACGACTTAAGCATTAAACGCATAAAGTTTTTTGATGTTATTCAAGAACAAAATGACGATATTGATAGCGACTGTCTCTTATACACATCTCCGAGCCCACGAGACGTAGAGGAATCTCGTATG
>OJGT01000143.1_pt1 | contig 13588 bp, 13 predicted proteins | sample 1595031 | NCBI WGS metagenome assembly OJGT01 (sample SAMN05416857, study PRJEB24817) | seawater metagenome | isolation source: Sea water | place: Canada:Atlantic | collected 2013-11 | reverse complement strand
AGCGACGCAGGAGCAAAAGCCAACTGTTATTTGTCCTGCTTTAACGACTTGTTAGGGTTTTATTAACTCCGCCCATTTGTTATTTAAAAAGCCAGTCTCTTGCCCAACTGACATTATTACTGGACTGATATTATTAGTTTTAGGCAACTCGAAAACCACGTCATAGACGGTTATATCTTTAGCGCTTGTACCATTAGATTTAGCCCATTCTAAAATAGCAGGATCTTCAGTATTAACGATACTCGCTTTGTCGAGCGCCTTTAAAGATACATAGTGCTCTAATTCAGATTCAATTTTCGTTGGATTGCGTTTAATAGAAAATTCAATAACAAGAAGCTCAGGCTTATTGCTGTACAGTTGAGAAATATAACTTTCAGCTTTGTTTTTATATGCAGCCTCTGCACCCCATAATTCATTTATTTCATTCGAGTACGCGAATACTGAAATGAATATTAGGAAAATAAAAGATAGTTTAAATTTCATCCGTGACTCCAGAAAACCCTAACGCCGTTTTAAGCGGCAAATTACTGTTGGCTAAAATAAGTGAGGCACGAACAAAAAGCCAACTGTAATTTGTCCGACTTGAAAACCCTTGTTAGGCAGGTCTATTCGCTATAGGTATATTTTTAATATTCATGATTGTAAGCATTTAAAAATTGAAACATAGCCTCTATGTACTCTTCCATATTTCTTGTACCTGAACCAATCTTATGTGGCTTTTTACCATGTGCTACATGACCTCTATCAATTACTATCAAGTCGCGTAAAACCGGTCGGATTCTATCATTTATTAGTACAGATTCGTTAAACAACTTTTTAATATTAGTATCTTTTTTGTTCCGAGTTTCTCGATGTTTATTTTCTAATATTTCAAAGCATAAACTAAAACTTAAAATACTTTTTTCATCCTGATTATTCATATATTCAGAGATTCCAGCGTTAAAATTTTCTATACCGACGTTTGTCTCCAAAGACTGCTCAAGATGATTTTTAATCACGCTCCACAATTTATGGTTAATTGCTTTCTCAAACCCTAGTTGTGATTGAAAAACATTGCTTGCCATCCAAGGGCTGGTTACCTTGCTAACTCCATCTGCATTTATTTCTTCTTTAAATTTAGTTGGCAATTGATAATCATCCAAAAGGTATGCACACAGCCGGATACCTTGATCAAAAGGATTATTTGCTGCTTTAATCCACCATTGATGAGTTTTTTCAGCTACCACCCGAAGAAAATATTCGAGTCCTTTATCTAAGTTAGCTTTTATCCCCAAAACATCGATGCGAAGTCCATGGCAATATGTAAAAGTGTTACTATTACCATGCTCATGACCTGGGCCCATATCAACACTTGTAACTCTATTTTCAGGAAGTTTGACATATGAATTACACTGCAGAGAATCTGCGACAGGAACATATATTTGCTCAAATGAAGCTGCTTTAGCCTCTTTCCTTTCAAGTATAAACGGGGGATAAATTCTATATTTTGTGTTTTCTAAAGAAAATTCTATAACATCTATTAACTCACCTCGCTCAACGAGCAGTGGATAATTAAACTCAACAAAATATGTTTTACCATTTGAAATAAAGCTACTTGTCTTGTGACAGTTATCTATCTCTTTATCGTCAAAAGTAGCCCGTGTAAGAGCTTGAAATGATGTACGGTATGAATTATCCACAACTCTGCCTAACGCCCAAATAATGGGCTAAAAATTGTTGGCTAAAATAAGCGACGCAGGAGCAAAAGCCAACTGTTTTTAGTCCTGATTGATTTGCTTGTTAGCAGTACTATACACCCATTAACGCTGGCCAAAGTTTATTAACAGCAATGATATACCCAATAGTAAATACAACATTACCAACCACCCCAAGACCATTAAATATAATTGTTTTTTTAGCTTTGAGTTCAATAACACCTAAAATCACGCCATATATCGCAGTAAAAATTGAGAACAAAGAATAAACATAAACTGGATAAAATATAAATGCCAGCCCTCCCATAGATTCAAGAAAACCACTCCCTGTAATTAAACTAGAAATAAGTATGACTGAGTAATTTATTATGGCGATGATGAAAGAGGTTATTTTCATTGTACTGCTAACGCCCATATTAATGGGCTAAGTAACGTTGGCTATACTAAGTGAGGAACGAACGCAGCCAACTGTTACGTGTCCCAATTTAATTGCTTGTTATACGGTAAGGCCACCTAGCTTCACCACACACTCGGCGCTCAACACACTGATTATGCACAGAAAAGCGCGATAAAATCAAAAAACTCAAACACCCTGCTAACTAAGGCACCTTAAATCCGTTTGTGCTCAACTGCAAGTAACGACACTTACGTTGAGCACAAACGGATTTAAGGGGTAAAATAAGCATAGTCGACGTCAAGGGTTTTACTTAGACTTTATCGGAGTAATAAACGCTCCCTTATGCTGTAGAAAACCGTCCTTTTGCCGCCTTTCCTACTAACACTTTCACCAAGAACTCTTCTGTGAACTTACCGTATAACGCCGCAATAAGCGGAAAATTATAGTTGGCTAAAATGTTTGAGGAACGAAAAACAGCCAACTGTAAATTTTCCGTTTGATTGCCTTGTTAGAGCTACTTTAACCACAAGACAAAACTAACTATCCAGCCTAGCAGCATGAGCGACAAGCCTACGTTATTTATATAAAATCGAGTTTTTAGAGTAAAAATAATTGGCGAAAGCTGCTCAAGTTCTTTGAATGCCTCAGAAATAGGTTTAGAAAAAAATTGAGGAGTTAGACCAACACCAAACAGCAAAAAGGCAAGCCCGATATTTCTTATTACATCACCAACTAAAAACGAAGTAAGCAATAAGTCATAAATGGATGTGAACAACATAAACAACGCCATTCCCCAAACAAATATAACAGTAAGTTTTTCTTTATTAGATAATTTAAACACTTAACATCCTTGTAGCTCTAACAGCTTATTAGACTGGAAAAAGTCCTTTTTTCTACAGGAGACTTACCAGTCAATTCTAAATTTATTATGCTATAAGTTATAGCTTTAATATTTATATTTCAATCGTTTATTTTTTATTATTCTAAATTCCTTTTATGCTTTCAGGAAACTTATGCTCTTTATCGGTGAAAGTGTGCAAACTAGCTATACTTGTCTAAAGGATGAAAATAAATAAGGATATTTATGAAATCAAAATTTTTGACTCGTATTCACGAACAGATGCAAATGAAGCGCTATGCTAAACGAACCATAGAATCTTATATACATTGGATAAAAGCTTATATAATTTTCAATAACAAAAAGCATCCCAAGTACTGTTACAACAAAGAAGTTGAAGCTTTTTTATCTCACCTTAGTAATAGCAAAAATGTTGCACCAAAAACACAAGCATTAGCATTAAATGCCCTATCTTTCTTGTACAAAGAAATTCTAGAACAACCATTAACCCTTGAATTAAATTTTAACCGTAGTCATATTCAAACTAAACTCCCCACCGTGCTCACCACAACTGAAATTAAAACATTACTAAAACTGGTCAATGCCAACTATTTATTGCAATGCCAATTGATGTATGGAAGTGGTTTAAGGTTAATGGAAGTTACTCGCTTAAGAATACAAGATATAGATTTTAATTATTTATCAATCAACATATGGAATGGCAAAGGAGGTAAACACCGATGTGTTACTCTTGCAAAAGAATTAGTTTCCGCCTTAAAAGTACAGATAAAGCATGCTTCATTACGCTACCAACAAGATAAAAACCATCCAGATTATGCAGGTGTTTGGCTTCCTTTTGCTTTAGCGAGAAAATACCCCAGCGCTCCAAACAAACTAGGTTGGCATTATTTATTTCCTTCAGCTCGATTAAGCTTAGATCCCGAGTCAAATAAACTTCGTAGACATCACATTAATGAAACAATGTTGAGAAAGTCCGTAAAACAAGCTGCAAAAGAAGCAGGGATTGAAAAGAATGTAACATGCCATACGTTACGTCACTCCTTTGCTACCCATCTATTACAACGCGGGGCTGATATCAGAACAGTTCAAGAGCAATTAGGTCATAGCGACTTACGAACAACGCAAATTTATACTCATGTGCTTGAACACGGTGCAAATCGGGTACGTAGTCCTCTCTCTGATATAATATAACCACACAATGTATGTGCAATAATCAAAGTTATACAATAACTAATAATTTTAACAAGGCATATTATATGTTGGCAAAAACACACTGAATATTATCAATAAACTAACAGAATTAATTACCCATATTTTACTACAATAAGTTAAGTGAAATTTAAAACCGTTAAACTATTAATTTGAAATAACAAACATTAAGTTTAATGTCAGTGAAATATTAGAAATATTCAGCCTTGTTTTGATAACCTTGTTTAATATGCTCAATCAATAAACGAATTTTTGCTGGTAGATGTCTCGTATAGGAATAAACAGCATAAACACCTAAGGAACGTGGTTGATAATCAGTTAGTAAAGCAACTAATTTACCTTCTTGTATATCTTCATAAACACTACAGCGCGGCACATAAGCTAAGCCATATCCAGCTAAAGCCGCCTTTCTTAAAGCTTGTGCATTATTCGTAGCAAAACTACCTGAAATTCGAATACTTTTTTCTTCTCCTCCTTGTTCAAAACGCCAATCATGGGAGCCTTTTGCTTGGCCTGTATAAGCAAGACAATTATGATCTAGTAGATCTTCTATTTTTTTGGGCTTGCCGTATTGTTCAATATATTCAGGGGAGCAACAAACCACCCAGTGAGAAACAATAAGAGGTTTTGCAATCAGTGTTGAATCTTCTAAATCTCCTGTACGAATAGCGAGATCTAATCCTTCCTTAACTAAATCTGCAAACTCATTTTCAAGACGTATATTAACGCTAATATCTGGGTGTTGATGGCAAAAATCAGCAACTATTTCAGCAAGTAATAATTCTCCAGATATTGTAGGCACGCTGAGTTTAATTTCACCTGAAATATTTTCACTAAAATTACTTACCGCACCTATGGCTTCATTAACTTGTTGATTAATACTTTTTGCATGTTGATAAAGCGTTTCACCTGCTTCACTTAAGCTAAGTTTACGGGTAGTACGATATAAAAGTTGTACCGACAAATCTTTCTCTAACTTAGATATTTTTTTACTTAGTGCTGGGGTTGATATACCCGCAATCGCTGCTGCCTTATTAAAAGAGCCCGCCTCAACCACTAACACAAATAGAAATAGCTCATTCACACCTACCATATTTCCCCCTAAGTTAACCAACACACATAAATTGCGACGTTTTTAGAAATAATAAATTAATAAATGCCGTATATATTAACAATAGCATAAGCGGTATGTTAGTTCTCTTGAAGAAATTATTATTAAAAAAGACCAAGTATATAGTTTTTTTCATATACTCAAAAAGTCACCTTCATTAATTAAGGGCGAAAAATGACTCAAAAATATAGCAATGCTGATAAAACTCAATCTAATACAATTGAGTGCTTAAATATCTCTGAAAAAAAAGTAGGCCTATTTGTTACCTGCTTAGTCAATACCATGCGCCCTTCCATAGGTTTTGCTTCTATAACACTCCTTGAACAGGCTGGCTGTAATGTTGAAGTGCCTGAGCTGCAATCTTGCTGCGGACAGCCTGCATTTAATTCAGGTGATGATGAAGGAACACGTCAAATTGCTTATCAAACAATTAAACAGTTTGAAAATTATGATTATGTTGTCCTCCCTTCTGGCTCATGTGCAGGCATGATTAAAAAGAATTTTATCGAAGTATTTAAAGACCAACCTGAGTGGCTAGCAAGGGCTAAGCACTTAGCCAGTATCACCCATGAATTGCTTTCATTTTTAGTTGATGTTTGTCAGTTTGAACCGAATGATGTCGAGCTTGATGGCTCATATACGTATCACGATAGTTGCACAGGCTATCGCTCTTTAAATGTATATGAACAGCCCCGTAAAATGCTTTCACAGGTTAAGAATTTAGAGCATAAACCACTGAATAACCATGCAGAATGTTGCGGCTTTGGTGGCACATTTTGTGTGAAATACTCTGATATATCAAATGAAATCGTTGCCGAAAAAGTTGATAATGTTGTTGATACTAAAGCTGATTATTTGCTTGGAGGTGATATGGGTTGCTTAATGAATATAGCAGGCAAGCTCAACCGAGAAGGTCATAAAGAAATTAAAGCATTACATACCGCTGAAGTTTTAGCTGGTTTAGCCCCAGAGCTTTTAGGAGGCAAAGATGCAAGTTAATTCGCCTGAAAATTTTACTGAAAACGTTAGCGAAGCATTAGCACAGCCTAATTTAAAAAAAGTGATTAGACGCACTACTGACAAAGCTGAAACCAAACGTGCTGAAGCCGTAACTAATTTCCCAGAATTTGAAAATGCCCGCTTGCAAGGCCAAAAAATCAAAGACCATACCATTAAGTATATGGATCATTATCTGGCCGAGTTTGAGAAAAATGCTTTAGCTCAAGGTACTATTGTCCATTGGGCCAGTACCGCTGAAGAAGCATCGAAAATTGTTTTAGACATTTGTCGTCAACATAACGCTAAAAAAGTCACCCGTAGTAAGTCAATGTTAGGTGAAGAAATTGGCTTAGCGCATGCCTTTGATAATTCAGATATTGAACGAATTGAAACAGATTTGGCTGAACATATTATTCAGCTTGCTGGCGATCCACCGTCTCATATTATTTGGCCTGCAATGCACCGTAGTAGAGAGGATGTAGTTAAGCTTTTTCGCGAGTTTCACACTGACCCAACCTACTCTGAAGAAATTACAGATCTAGTGAGAAGTGCTCGTAGAGATCTTCGAACTAAATTTTTAACCTCTGATATAGGTATAAGCGGCTCTAACTTTTTACTCGCTGATAGTGGTTCTTCTTGTACCGTAACTAACGAAGGTAACGCTGAACTCACCATAACGCCACCTAAAGTCCATATAGTAACAGCAGGCATTGAAAAATTAGTGCCTTCAATGGCTCACGCTGTGCCATTGCTTCGATTATTAACTCGATCGGCTACTGGCGCAGAAATAACACAGTACAACACTTTTCATAATGGCCCCAAACGAGCAAACGATGCCGATGGGCCTGAAGAATGCCATATTGTACTAGTTGATAACGGCCGTACTAAAATGCTTGCTGAAAATATGGAGGCCATGTTGCGCTGTATTCGTTGTGGCGCCTGTATGAATCATTGTGTGGTATATAAACACATTGGTGGTCATGCATACGGCTCTGTTTATCCTGGGCCAATGGGCTCGGTATTAACGCCACATTTAAACAGTCTTAAGGTGGCTAATAAACAAACCCATGCTTGTACTATGAATGGTCGTTGCGAAGAAGTATGTCCAGTTAATATTCCACTGCCTACTTTGCTACGTTCACTACGTGCGAAGTCTTGGCAGAAAAAATATGAGCCATTAACAAACCGCTTTGTTGTCCAATCTTTCGCCATAATGGCTAAAAGGCCTAAGTTATTTCAATTACTCTCTTCATGTGGAGTAATTTTTATGAAGGTGTTTAGCCGTAAAGGTTGGATTAAGTATATGCCTTTCACCTCAGGCTGGACTCGTAATCGTGATTTGATTGAACCAGAATCAACCACGTTTATGCATCAATATAAAAAAATGAAAAAGAATAAAAGCAGTGGAGCGTAAATAATGACCAAGCACATTAACAACCCAAAAAATGAACTGCGCAGAGCAAAAATTTTTAATGCAATTAAAGCTGCTGCGCCAACAGTTACCACTGATGTAAAAAGCATTGAAGCTGAAGCGCTTGAACTCTTAAAAGAAAGTGAATTTGCACGCCCTAAACTTTTATCTGAAGATGCAACACAAGCACTAATGCTTAGAATTGAAGCCGGGTTAGTTATTGGCACAAGCTGTGAAAAAATTTCAACAGCACATGACTTACCCAACGCAGTAAATCAATTTTTTAGCAAACATTTTTTACCTAAAGAGCTTAAAGTACAAAATATTGAGCCGTTACAAAAACTGAATTGGGAAGGTATTTCTACAGACGTAGATATTCAACAAGATAATACTGTAGGCCTATGCTGGGCAGAATATGGTATTGCAGAAACAGGATCATTTGTTGTTCATTCAAGTCCTGAAATGCCCATTTTACTCAATTTTTTACCCTTATACCTCATTGCGGTAATACCAAAATCAAAAATACTGCATTACATGGATGACTACGCCCTTATCGCCAATGAAATTGCTAAAAAGAAAGAGACGCCTCGAAATATGTGCCTCATTTCAGGAGTTAGTGGTACAACGGATATAGAGGGTGTACTTGTTCAAGGAGCGCATGGTCCCGAGGTTTTACACTTAATCATTATTGAAGACCAGTAAATTCAATGTAAGCACTCAGATTATTCTTTCAAATAAAGTTACTTATTTCACTAACTGCTGATTCTATATTTTTATAAATTGGCAGTTAGTCATTAAACTCACCAACATTTAATAAACAAATAGATTCTAAATTAAAGCTTACTTCTACAGCTCAGCCCAATCAACTTGCCAAAACTGAATGATATTTTTCAGCACAATATATTCCCTTTTATTATGTCGCTTTCTATGAGAAAAGTTCGCATTATTCATAGAAATCACCTTGAGTCTAGCCGTATAAAATAAATTCACTTTTTAAATTCATAAGATGAATATCAGCATTAATCTAGCAAAATTTTCTAACAATATTTGCTCATACAAACGTTCTGAATAAACCAATAACACGTATAAAAGCTCAGCAGACTCATAGTTTTCATCTAAAATAAAAAATTGTTCTTCAATCAAAAATAATTATTCAAAACAATAAAAGCCACGTAAAAACAAAAACTTAATTACGATATACATTGCTTTTGTTACTCAATATATTCCTTTCACTATTAAAAACTAAGTGTAAACACGTAGATAAAATACGCGCATTCGCCGATTTCCCCTAGTTCACTATTTTTATATCTTAGTTAAGGCAACAAGCAAGATGATTTTTAAAACATGAATTATCTAACTATCAAAAATAAGGTAACAATAATGAAAAATATAACTAAAACCGGTTTGATGTTGGCAACTATGCTATCTGCACCTTCTTTTGCAGGTTATACCATCAATATTGATGATGAAAACAAAATAACATTTGGCGGTTACTTTAAAGCAGATCTTCGCAGTGTAAGTGGTGACTTAGCTTATAGAGATATGTGGGTCGGTAATAACGGCGTAAAAGAAGACACAAAAGAAACGCGATTTAACGTGAGAGAATCTCGATTTAATATCAAATATCAATACGCGGATATGACGGGTGTACTTGAATGGGATTTTTACGATGATCAACAACCAACAGGTACAACAGAAACAGTCACAGGCGGTCATTCTCTTCGCTTACGCCACGCTTATATTCAATCAGGTAAGTGGAAAGTAGGTCAAACATGGTCAACCTTTATGCCACTTGTTTCTATTGCTGAAGCACTTGATTTTGGTGGTGCTCATGTAGGACAAACGTTTGTACGTCAAGGGCAAATTCGTTATACCGATGGTGGTTTAGAGTTAGCACTTGAAAATGGCTCTACGCAATCAGGTATTAGCCAAAGTGTTCCTGATGCTGTAGCTCGCTACACTGTAAAAGGTGATTGGGGTCAAGTTGCGGTAGCCGGTTTAATGCGTAATTTAGATAATGGCGGCGATATCACTAAAGCTGATGGCACACAGTTCTCTTATAACATACACGGCAAAATTAAAGCCTACGGTAAAGATGATTTTCGCTTCTCATACAACGGTGGTAACTCAGGTCGTTATGTAAGCCCTGCTGCAAATATTAGTGACAATGCTATTGATGGTGATATTCACGATACACAAGCTTATACCGTTGCTTACCGTCACTTCTGGACCGAACAACTACGTTCAAACTTATACTACGGCGCCGTAAAAATCGATGACCAAATTGGTGCTGATGGAAAATCAACAGATCGTAAACATATTGCGATTAACTTAATGACTAACGTTAACCCTAAAACAGTAGTAGGTATTGAAGTTGGTAATTATAAAACAGAATCTGCTGACTCAAACTACTTACAGTTATCAGCAAAATATAGCCTTTAATTTTTAATTAAACTGGAGAACGACAATGAAAAAATTTCCTTTATTATTACTCAGTACGTTAATTGCAGGTAGTTTCTCAGGTGCTGCAATGGCTGAAAAGAAAATGCTTTTAAAAACGCCAATTTATTACAACTCAGTATTACCAAGCTTAGGCTCAACCGTTAAATATGTATCAGATAATATTCAAACGTTGAGTGGCAATACGTTAAAAATGAAGATTTACGAGCCAAATAAGCTGGTTAACCCAAAAGAAATACTTGATGCAGTTTCAACAGGCAAAGTACAAGCAGGTTATGCTACAGCAGGTAATTGGGGTGGTAAAATACCTGCAGCTCGTCTTTTCTCTGCAGTACCATTTGGACCAGAAGCTCCTGAATATCTTGCTTGGTTCTACCACGGTAACGGTAATAAACTTCATCAAGAGTTATACGACAGCAAAAACCTTAATGTAAAAGTACAAGTGTGTGGTGTGTTAGCACCAGAAACCTCAGGTTGGTTTAAAAATGAAATCAATAAGCCTGAAGATCTAGATGGTTTAAAAATGCGTTTCTTCGGCTTAGGTGCCCTAGTAATGGAAAAATTAGGCGTTAGTACTGTTGGTTTACCTGGCGGCGAAATATTCCCAGCCATTGAGAAAGGCGTTATTGATGCCACTGAGTTTTCAATGCCGGTAGTTGATCAACGTATTGGTCTTAAAAAGCTTCTAAAATACAATTACTTCCCTGGTTGGCATCAACAAGCCACGATAATGGAACTGATTATCAATAAAGATACCTGGAAGAAAATGAGTGAACGTCAACAATCCGTTATTGAACACTTATGTAAATCAGCAACATTAGAAGCCATTGCGTTAGGTGAAGCTATTCAAGCACCTGTTATGAAAGCAAATATAGAAGCTGGTGTTGTAAATAAATATTGGTCTCCTGAAATGTTAACAACATTCAAACAAAAATGGGAAGAAGTTGTTGTAGAACAATCAGCTGCGGATCCAGACTTTAAGAAAATTCATGATGATTTAGCTAAGTTCCGTAAAAACTACGACTTATGGGAATCAAACGCTTTCTTACCTCGTCCAAAACCTAGCCTTTAACTCAAACGCTTACTAACGTGCAAAACCTTAAGTATTTGCACAACCTAGAACCTTCGGGTTCTAGGTCTTTTATTGATTTAGGAGAATCTTATGACTGATTCATCTACCAAATCCACAAACTCTGTAGCGCGATTAATGTTAAAAACAGCTGACATTTTTGAAGCTATTATTATGAAAGTATCAGCCATCTGTTGCTGGTCTTCAGCATTATTAATTGCGGTCATTATTTTAAACGTAACCATGCGTTATGGCTTTCAAAATGGGCTCATTTTATTTGAAGAAATTCAATGGCATTTATATGCAATAGGTATCATGTTTGGCTTATCTTATGCTGAAATTACTAATTCCCAAGTAAGAGTTGATGTTATTGCCTCAATGCTAAAACCGAAAACGGTACTTAAATGGGAAATTTTTGGTGCACTCTTTTTTATTTTTCCAACCATTTTTGTCATTTTATTTAATAGTTTCGATTATGTAGCAAATTCTTATTTAATTGGAGAAAGTTCATCTTCTCCTTTAGGCATGCCATTTCGATGGTTAATTAAAGCCGCTATCCCTGCAAGTTTCATCCTGCTAGCTATGGCTGTGCTTGCACGTCTATTCCGAAATATTATTATCATCAATCAAAAGGAGACGTGATCATGGCTATTAATGAAATTCTAGTTATCAGCATGTTTTTAACCTTCATTGTATTTCTATTTACAGGTATTCCAATCGCCTATGTTTTAGCTGGTGTTGGTATTCTATTTGGTGGTATAGGTTATCTATCAGATTTGCATTTGGATACGTTTACTGGCCTTGATTTAAATGTTCTAGGTCTATCTGTTTCCCGGATATTTTCTTTAATGGAAAACTGGGTACTGGTTGCCCTGCCCATGTTTATTTTTATGGGCTTAATGCTTGATAAGTCAGGCGTTGCCGAACGCATGATGATGGCAATGCAAGAACTCTTTGGTCGTGTACGTGGTGGTTTAGGTATCACGGTAACCTTAATAGGCATAATTTTAGCCGCTTCAACAGGAATTATTGGTGCATCTGTAGTACTACTTGGTTTGTTATCAATTCCTGCCATGATGAAACAGAATTATTCAAAAACTTTTGCTACAGGCATTGTGTGTAGTGCGGGTTGTTTAGGTATATTGATACCACCAAGTATTATGTTAGTGATCATGGCTGATCAATTAGCACTCTCTGTAGGTGATTTATTCACTGCCGCTGTATTCCCAGGTTTGATGCTGGGTTTTGTATATCTTGCTTATATTCTAGGCTTGTCATACTTTAAACCTGAAGTTGCTCCTGCGCCTGAAAATCGCCGCCCACTGACGGCCAAGGTATTAGTAGAAGTATTCAATGCGATACTGCCAACGTTGGTACTGATTATTGCTGTATTGGGTTCTATTTTTGCTGGTATTGCTACACCGACAGAGGCAAGTGGTGTAGGCGCATTAGGTGCAACTATTTTAGCAGCAATGAATAAAAAACTTAATTTTAAAGTATTTCATGAAGTGTTGATGGCCTCTTATAAAACGACGGCTTATATTTTTGCCATTTTTATTGGTGCAACAATCTTCTCATTGGTTTTACGTGAATTAGGTGGCGATGAATTTATTTCAAGCATGTTAACAGGTTTACCGTTTGGTCCATTTGGTATTTTGTTAGTTATTCTTGGCATTGTATTTTTGCTTGGCTTCTTGCTTGATTGGATCGAAATAACCCTTATTGTACTTCCATTATTAGCTCCTGTTGTTGCGGGGTTAGATTTTGGTATAGGGGCTGTTAACGGATTAGATCAACCGGTATTAGTTTGGTTTGTTATGCTAATAGCCGTTACGTTACAAACATCATTTTTAACACCACCCGTTGGCTTTGCTTTATTTTACTTAAAAGGTGTATGTCCACCTGAAATAAAACTCACCGATATTTATAAAGGTGTAATTCCATTTATCATTTTGCAACTTATGGGGCTTGGTGCATTAATTATGTTTCCTGAAGTCGCTTTATGGTTACCATCTCTCGTTTATGGAAAATAGCTATTTAAAATGAGTCTACAGATAGTGTTTTAATACAGTCTAGTTATTATATTAAAGCACTATCTTTATTTCTTAATAAATAGAATTCACCGTCCACAATCTTAGCTCCTAAACAATTATATCAGGCTTTCAACAAGAGTTGATCTGGATCAATTCAAGATGAATTATCATCAATATCAACACTATTTCACCCTAATACTTTATTTCTAACCTACTAATTTATACTTATTACTTCTATAGTTAATTTAGACATGCAGGTCTATTCATCTAGGGATAGAAGGAGATATTAATTAAAACCTGTCTCTTATACACATCTCCGAGCCCACGAGACGTAGAGGAATCTCGT
>OJGT01000142.1_pt1 | contig 13609 bp, 13 predicted proteins | sample 1595031 | NCBI WGS metagenome assembly OJGT01 (sample SAMN05416857, study PRJEB24817) | seawater metagenome | isolation source: Sea water | place: Canada:Atlantic | collected 2013-11 | reverse complement strand
CCTCTTCGTCGGCAGCGTCAGATGTGTATAAGAGACAGTCGGTATATTGTCGAATACATTATTTTTAGTTATAGAAGACGAAATATTGTCAGGATTATTTTGAATATTTTTTTCTGTATTTTCATCATTGTTTGTTATTAACTGAATAAAATCAGCATTAATATCAATACCCTGTTCTAACCAATTTGGATAGAATTTAATTTGGCTACGAGTTTCTTTCGCATTGAGTTGCAATAACCACCAATTTGTTTGGTCTAACAAATTAAAAGAAACATTGTGTAATGCCTGCCCTAAAACATCCAATTGAGCAATATTTCCTCGGATTCGCTCAGGTGTTAAAAATAAAGAAGAGTTTTCCTTAAGCTCTTTATCATTTTTAGAGGTGTTAACACCAGACACCGTTTCAACAATGTCGCTAATCAGTGGTTGCCAAACGCTAAAGTCTGCTTTTTCAAGGTTAGTTGTTATATGAAAGCCATCCATAGGCAGAAGCATTTGCTCATTGCCTAACACAATATGAGCACGAGAGAAGTGACTGTTTTCATGCTCAAGCATACCTGAAAAACTGAGGTTATCACCATAAGAAGCATTAAAAGTTGATTGTTCTAATTGCCCAGTTACTGTAATTTTTAAAGGAGATTCTACCTGCTTGTTTTTGTTATAAGGTGGAGGAAGATCTAGTGCTAATTTCTGTAGATTTGAATCAACAGTTAACTGATATGAAAAGCCACCATTGTGATGCTGATACAGTGATATGTCCCCTTGAAACTGTAATTCTCCATCAATATATTTTTTTAAATTTGGTGTGATTTTCTGCTTCCAATCATCAGCTTTCCAATCTGCTGCTATTGTTATATTCGTATCATAGTAATCAGCCTTATTTAAGCCATTAACAGCTAAACTTAATGGCAAGCCCTGCCAATTAAGTGATAAGTCTTTAGTTACTAATGTTTCATTTTCAAAGCTAAGTTGACCGTTTACTTGAGTAAAACTCATTTTAGGTGTTTGCAAGTCAACTTTATTATCTCTAAAATTAATTAAGCCACTTGCCAATACTTGCTCTGTTGCATTCAGTGGTAAGTTTAAATGGAATTTTCCATAAATATCACCACTAACTTGTAATTGCTCTAAGACTTCGCCAACACTTCCTTTTAAGGGGCTTTGATTCATTAAATCAGCTACTACATCTGCCGGTGTTGATTTAATTAATGTATCTAATACAAGTATCTGTTCATTGCCTAAATCATCAATAGCCGCTTGTACCCCATTAACATCTAGCCCGACTAAACTTCCCTCACGGCCAGTAATTAACATACTGTTATTGGTAAAATTTAAATTAGCAGAAAAAGCTGTGATAGATGGCCATTGATTATCAAACATAAACGTTGCATCGTTTAATTCTGCATCAACAACAAAGATGCCTTCATTTTCATGAAAAGGAAACTTAGCTAAAGGGCCATTAACTAAAACATTTGCCTGCGATATTTTCCCATCAACTAAACCATTATTTAAATAATCAACTAAGTTACGGCTCATTAAAGTTAATGGATAATAATGCCCAACCTTACTTACATCCACGTCAACAACACTCGCTAACAAAGACATATTTGTATCTGTATTTTCAAAAGAGTCAATGCGTAAAGCAGCTGTTAAACTCAATTCACTTGAGTCTACAGAGGCATTATTCACTTCCAGCTGCCAACCTTGTTCAACAAAACTCAAATCAACCGTAGCATTTAACGAGTTGTATGGAATTGGGAGGACAAAATGTTGAGAAAAATCCAAAGCTCCCTTCGTTGCAGATAACTCTAGATGTAAGTTCTGTTGGCTATAACTTAATTGTCCTGAAAGGTTTTTAACACCTGGAATACCTTGACTATATTGTGTAGATACCTTGTCAAAGTTTGCTAAAGCTTTTATTTTTCCCGCGGTGTCTTGAAAGTATAATTCATTTGCGTGCCCTTCAAAGGATAATTCAGATAAGCTTTTTCCTATCCCTTCAGTACTAAATAAGGGTGAAATTTGACTAATTAATACCAGATCAAGCGTCGATAAATATAGTGAAAAATCATTCACTGATTTGTTCAATTGTATAACATATTCTTGTTTTTCTTGTTTATCTAACTGTAATAAAAGCGGGGTAGTATAAAGCTTAAAGCTATCTTCTTCATCTCCATTAACTAATAGAATCTGCCCTTCACTTAAAACTAAATCATGATTTTGATCTGTTGTTTTCCAACTAAAGAGGTTTTCATGTAAAGATATCTGTAGGCGTTCAATAGTTCCTTTTTTCACTTTTAACCACGAAGTAAAACCAACATCAGTTTTAGTCTTTGCATTATCAGGCACTAAGACACTATCTAACCAAGGCGTTATATCAAGGTGATTTGCTTCAACATACATAGAGCCCGTTAGCTCATCAAAAGAGGAACCTTGGATATCAACTTTCAAGAGTAAGTTATTACTACTGAGATCGTTAACAATAAAGTTCCCTTGTGCTTGATGTCGATACCCGTCATTTAACCAGCGTAAGTTACTAATATGAAAATCCCGATCAACGGTATCATTATGAATGGATATTTGGCTATTCTTTAAAGATAAGCTATTAATTCGGTTTAAGAAAACATCTAAAATGCTATCTAAATCAAATGATTTTTCTTCTGTCTTTGTTGTGCTTTTGGGCGCTACATTATTCTGCTTAGAACTCCATACTCGTTGGTCAATATTAACCACCGTACCATCGAGAACTAAATTGCTTGAAATGAGTTGTTGAGTCGTCACTGTAGCCCAGAAATCAAGCTGAACTTCAAGGTGCTCTATAGTTACATGAGCAAGCTCACTATCGATTAATGTGACTTGGTCAGCAAATAAAGTAGGTCCAGCACTTTGCCAGCTCATTCCTAAACCACCAATAATAATATTTGTTTGATTATTGGTATTTATATAACTTTGAAAGTCTTCACGATAATGTTCTACATAAGGCAATAACAATCGAAATGCGCTGATCAAAACGGCCAAACATACCAGCATAATTGCAAGTATTTGATAAAGGCGATTGAGCCAACGATTTGAAACGCTTGCGATTGACATTTGTAATTATTTTCCTAAGAGAACGTAGCTTGTGACTACATCATCACCACATCAAACTGCTCTTGAGAATACATAGTTTCTGTTTTAACTTTTATTGATTTTCCAATAAAAACTTCTACTTCAGCTAAACTGTCGAACTCATCATTAACAAGGAAATCACTAACCGATGATGAGGCATAAACAATAAACTTATCCGCATCATGAGCACGATTTACCCGGACAATTTCACGTAAAATTTCAAAACATACTGTTTCAACAGTTTTTAGGTTACCACGTCCAGTACAAATAGGACATTCACTACACAGTACATGTTCTAAGCTTTCACGCGTGCGCTTGCGTGTCATTTCGACTAAGCCTAATGAAGAGAATCCTTGAACGCTGAACTTAACATTATCTTTTGACATCGACATTTCTAAACTACTCAACACTCTTCGCTTATGATCTTCATCATGCATATCAATAAAGTCGACAATAATTATACCACCTAAATTTCTCAATCTAAGTTGTCTAGCAATCGCTTGAGTGGCTTCGATATTAGTACTAAAAATGGTATCTTCAAGGTTTCTGTGACCTACAAAAGCCCCGGTATTAATATCAATTGTGGTCATGGCTTCAGTTTGATCAATAATCAAATAACCACCTGACTTCAATTCAATTTTACGATGTAAGGCACGTTGTATCTCAACTTCAACTGAAAACAAGTCAAAAATTGGGCGTTCACCTGGGTAGTATTCCATCACTTGTGTAAGTTCAGGTACAAACTCTTCGGCAAATATAACTAATTGATCGTAGGTGAGTTTAGAGTCGATACGAATACGCTCAAAATCAACACCAACAAAATCTCTTAATACACGTAAAGAGAGTGAAAGATCTTGATACAGCGGCTTATTGACTTGTTTTCGTTGTTTACGCTCTTGTACCTTTTTCCAAACACGACGCAAAAACTCAGCGTCATGTTTAAGTTCTTGTTCATCAGCACCTTCGCCTGCTGTACGAACGATAAAACCATGATGCTCATCACAGTACGGGCTTACGATCTCTTTGAGACGTTTTCTCTCTTGGGCACTTTCAATACGCTGAGAAATTCCTGCGTGCGTAGCATTTGGCATTAAAACTAAATAGCGAGAAGCAATAGTAATATCAGTCGTTAAGCGAGCACCTTTAGTACCAAGGGGATCTTTTACCACTTGTACCATTAGGTGCTGGCCTTCATGAACTAAAGCTCGAATGTCGGGAACCTGTTTAGTTTCCTCTTTTAAAATGAGCTTAGAGTTTATATCTGACGCATGAAGAAAAGCAGCTTTATCTAGCCCTATATCAATAAAAGCAGCCTGCATACCAGGCAATACTCGAATAACTTTGCCTAAATAGATATTTCCAACAATGCCACGTTTTGCTTCGCGCTCAATATGAACCTCTTGCAAAGAGCCATGCTCGATTAAAGCGACTCTTGTCTCAGTAGGAGTTACATTGATTAATAATTCACTGCTCATATTGCTTATTCCTTACTACTTTCCATGGCATATAGATATTTCTTAATCTTTTAACCATTAGATTGAATAGTTGTTGGTAAACCTGATTTAACTAATAATTGTGCTGTTTCATATAGCGGCAAACCAACCACAGCTGAATAGCTACCATTAATGCTAGTAACAAACTGGCCGCCTATTCCCTGAATCGCATAAGAGCCAGCTTTATCCTTAGGCTCGCCAGTTTGCCAATAACGTTTTATTTCATCTGCTGTTAATGACTTAAAATACACCTGCGTTGCAATTATGTCTTTTGATATTTTAAGTGTACCATCAGCTTCATAACCAACGACTGAAATTGCCGTTAGCACTTGGTGTTGATTACTACTAAGCCGTAAGAGTGTTTCAATACATTCAGCTTCGTTTGCAGGCTTACCTAAAATAAGATCATCAATCACTACACAGGTATCTGCGCCTAAGATCAACGATTCTTTTTGTTGCTCAGATGATAATGAGTTAAAAATAGCCAATGCTTTTTCTTGAGCTAATCGTAATACATAATCTGCAGCACTTTCATCACCACTTAACGACTCATCAATATTTGCCACCAAGGTGCTAAAGCTATAACCTAGCTGCTCTAGAAGTACTTTTCGCCTAGGTGACTGTGACGCAAGAATAAGTTTTTTCATTATAAGTTCTCTTGCACTATTTAATAGAAAAATTTCGACGTATTTTACGGAGTAAATAAAATACCCAAGGCCATAAAACAATAGTGGTTATAACTGGATATAAGTAACTTGGTAAAAAAACCACATCAATTAAGAATCGCTGTAACCAAAAAACGACAAGATGATACAAGGCAGCTAGAACACCAGTAATCAATGCTTGCTGCCAAATAGAGAAGTTACGTATTTTTTGGTGATTCCCAATAATAATATAAATTGATATGGCCATAGCTGCCGCATGAACACCTAACACCGACCCCAAAAGCACATCGAGCAAAAAACCCATAACCCATGCGGTAATAATATTCACCCGTCCAGGTAATGCCATGCACCAATATATTAAAACAATAAGCACCCAATCTGGGCGAAAAGCATCGGCACTTAAAGGCATTGGCATTATGCTTGCCATTAAGGCAATCAACAAGGTAAGTAAAATGATTATACCGTTGTGTGCAAACATTAATTAATAACCTTGGTTGGAATTTTTACACTTGATGATGAGTTTTCTTCTTGTACTTTAGGAGCAAAAATATTTTGGGGTTCTTTTTCTGACAATAATAATAAATAGCGTAACCGATCAATTTGAGCCACAGGCGTACTATATACTCGCACAAACTCTCTTGATTCATCATTACTAACAAAAGAAACTTCTGCTACAGGATAACCTTCTGGGTACTTTCCACCTAAACCTGAGGTCACCAATAAATCACCTACTTTTACATCAGCACTTTGTGGAACAAAATTATGAATTAATCGATCAATTTGCCCGCTACCTGAAGCAAGTAACCTCAAGCCATTACGCTGTACTCTAACAGGCACAGCATGAGATATATCAGTAATAAGTATGACACGTGAACTGGTTTGCCCAACATGCAATATCTGACCTACAGTTCCAAGGGCATCAAGCACAGCCTGTCCTTCATATACGCCATCACTAGCCCCACGATTAATAACTACCTGATGGGTGTAGGGATCGCTATCTACCGAGATAACCTCTGCTACCATTTTTTTAATTTCACTGCGAAGGGGTGACGCAAGTAAAGAGCGCAGCCGCTCATTTTCTTGTTTTAGAATAACAAGCTGCATTGCCTCTTCTTGAAAGGTCAATTCATTCAAGCGGTATTGTTGGTTTTCAGTCATCAACTGCTGACGAGTTGTAAGATTTGTTGAAGCCCATGTCATCAATTGTTTTGGTGTGTTTGCTAAATATTGCAATGGGCTAACTAATGATTGCAGATAACCTCGAGCTGATTCAAAGCTGGCCATTTTGTAATCAAAAAAAATCAATAACGCAGAACAAAAAAGCACCAACATAAGTCGGTGCAGTGGGGATGGGCCATGTTTAAAAATTGGGTTCATAAAAAACCAGTTACAAACTTCTTATTGTATGTTCTATTTATCTCAACTCTTTTTAATAAATTGGTAATTTCTTCGCTGGAAGTTATTCCAAGAACAAGGAAAAAGCACAGATTTAACACTAGTCAATGAGTACTCTTAACATCGTTATTAGATTAAATAACAAAGAAAAATATCAATTCTATTCATAGGAGAAAAGATCGCCACCATGCATATCAATCATTTCAAGTGCTTTACCACCACCTCTTGCAACACATGTCAAAGGATCTTCAGCAACAACAACTGGGATGCCCGTCTCTTCCATCAATAGGCGATCAATATCTTTTAACAATGCTCCACCACCAGTAAGTACCATACCACGCTCAGATATATCTGACGCTAATTCTGGTGGAGATTGTTCTAAAGCAACCATTATTGCGCTCACAATTCCCGTTAGAGGCTCTTGTAAAGCTTCAAGAATTTCGTTGCTATTTAGTGTAAAGCTTCGAGGTATACCTTCGGCTAGGTTACGACCACGCACTTCTATTTCAATAACTTCATCACCAGGATACGCAGAACCAATTTCATGCTTAATTCGCTCAGCAGTTGCTTCACCAATTAAACTACCAAAATTACGACGAACATAGTTAATGATAGCTTCATCAAACTTATCTCCACCAATTCGTACAGAAGATGAATAAACTACGCCATTTAATGAAATTATGCCTACTTCTGTAGTACCGCCACCAATATCAACTACCATAGAACCCGTTGCTTCAGATACCGGCATTCCTGCACCAATAGCTGCTGCCATAGGTTCATCAATTAAATAAACTTCACGAGCACCTGCACCCATTGCTGATTCACGAATTGCGCGTCGTTCAACTTGCGTTGAACCACAAGGTACACAAACAAGAACACGAGGACTAGGACGAAGAAAATTATTGCTGTGCACTTGTTTAATAAAATGTTGCAGCATTTTTTCAGTAACAAAAAAGTTTGCAATTACGCCATCTTTCATAGGACGAATTGCTTCAATATTTCCTGGTGTACGGCCTAACATTTGTTTTGCTGCCATGCCCACTGCAGCAACACTTTTAGAACCACCCGAGCGATCTTGGCGAATGGCAACCACTGAAGGTTCGTTTAAAACAATACCTTGGTCTTTAACATAAATCAGGGTGTTGGCTGTTCCTAAGTCAATAGACAAATCATTAGAAAACATACCACGTATTTTTTTAAACATAAGCTCGAAATGTCCTGTAAAAATGCGACTTTATAAGTGCAAATAGTTAGTGCGAAATACTGTTCTTTTATCAGATCGGACAATCATACCTGACTATTAAAGCCAATTCTATTATGTAGCTTGTTTTTAATGATAAAAGTTGAAGTTTTCATGTTCCAAGCTTAAAAATAATTTATCTGTTACTCACAATTAAACTTTTTAGTGGTGTGTAGTTTATTTTTGATGAAGACACTGTCGGATTTTTGCCAATAAAAAGCCCCGCACTAGCGAGGCTTCAAAGGTATCATAATTTAACGATATTTAGTTTAATTGAATAATCTTTTTTTACTAACTAAAGTAACTAATCCTAATGCAAAAATCATTAAGGTCGAAGGCTCTGGAACTTGAGCAGGACGAACATAGAACGTTTCATAAGCACCAAACACACTAGCAAAAATATACATAGGGTCAGAAGGTTCTAACAGTTCACTAGTCGCTGTACTAAATTCATTTGTATTTACAAAGTTAGCGTCTGAGTTAAAAAAGTCTGTTGCTTGAATAATTGTAATGCCATCGGCTGCAGTAAAGTCATCTACCGTTAATTCTGTTCTTAATATTGTAAGCAAAGCATCATCTGCAAATTGCCAATTTTCTTGTAATTCAGGTGCATATAAAGTATTAGTAAAACCCAGAATACTTGCATCTTCTACGTTATAAGGAGAAACCCAAGCCCAATCGTAACCCTTATAATTTATATAGTTAATACCTAATAGACTTGCAGATAGTTGATCCTCAGCATTAGTATAATCACGAACGTCTAGTTCAGCTTGCGTCAAATTGGTAATAGGTGTTGCTTGAGTGACTGATAAGAAAGACAGCAAAACAATAGATATTAGCGTGTTCAAAATATATTTAATCATTAAAAACTCCAGAGCCAAGCCATGGCAAAAAAATTAATACTACAATAATCATAGTATTAATAAAGCAAATATTGAGCCATTATTATTTACCCTAATAATAACAGTTACTTAATAAAACCTAAATAGTCCAGTGTAACAAGAAAACAACAAATGTAAAAAAGACTGACAATCGATATTATAACCTTTTTGCTCTTACTTCAATTTCTCTAGAAGTTAAAACTCCAGCCACATCACACTGACCAATACTCGTTATTGTATAATAAGTACTACCTAATATTAATGACTCTGTACAGGCTACATTTGTAACTCTACAATTTTCTAAACCTTTGATTGCAGATAAATCATAGTTAGCAGATGCATTACAAGCACTACTCGCTGGCTCAAGAGGAAATAATTCTGCAAGCTCTCTTTGCACACCCACATGTGCTGCTTGATAGGCACGGATGCCTAATACTTCATAAACAACTGTTTCAGCATTAGAGCTCATCATACGAACTAGCGCTGTTCCTAATAAAGTCATTATAACAATAATAAATACGGCAATAACCAGTGCACTGCCCCGTTGAGAGTTATTATACTCATTTAATTGCATCTTTTTAAGGTACATTTAGCACCTGTATTTCATTATTAAACGTAACTTGCTCATTATTTTTATCAAAATGTAGGTAGATTTGCACCAGCGCATTTCGTCGTAATGATGCAGGTAAAACCTGAAAAGTAGAATTATTTGTTATATCTTGCGCCATCAAAATATTATTACGAATTAAGCTTGTCCCTGTTAAACAATAATCGATGCTATCACTGATGAAATATATTCGCTGTGAAGGTGAATCACTTTCAAATAAAACCGCAAGAGAAAAATTCAGTATCCAGGGCTCAACCGTTTGGTTTAGGCTAGAAAACACATGATTTTTATCTGACACTTCAGCTAAGTCATTTAGTTCTATAGGGTAAACAATAACTTTGGTTGCTTGAGAGAAGTTGTCGTCATTAAAAGGAATGACCTGTAGTGTTGCACTACCCCCTTCAGGTAAAACGGGTAAATCGATGTAAGTTGTACTTGCTACAATAGGTGTGAATTGTAAACAAGAAAACCCTGAAGAGTTTACATAGGTCCTAAGGCTATTGGGCAAAGCCTGTCTTACATCTCTATTTAACCGTTCAACAGCAAAGCGCGCTGATGAGATGATTTGATCTCTTACAGTCGTTTCTGCATATATTTGCATACCAAACTTTAAAAAACTACTAACACTTACCGCAAGAATGCCAAGAATAACAATAACAGAGATTAACTCTATTAAAGTAAAACCTGATTCTTTATGGGGTAAATATTTATTCATTAAAAGTTAACTCGATAGGTTGAAAAGCTAATATCAAACCCAGCAGGGGTTGTAATGGTAACAGTAATTAACTTAGCAGTGGATGTATTGCTATTAGTAGTACAATCGCCATCATAGTCACTATCATTACACACGACGATATTCATCTCATAACCTATATATAAATCTATATCTAGCCCTTGTGAGTTTTTAATATTGCCAGATGTATAAGTTAACCCATTATAGTCATCAACGTCATTATAAGTAATTCTTGTTTCAACGATAGATGAAATAGGATCAGTATCTGCTCCCATAGAGGTTGAACAGGTTACACCAAGCTCACCACAACGAATGAGTCCACCAGCCATATCTGAATTTTCATCAAAAGCTTTACTTTGAATTTCATTTAACATTGACTGCCCTAGTTCAGCAGCTTTTATCTGGTGAAGTTGTTCCGCATTTCTTTCTGCAACAGGGTAAATAAGTGTTGTTATCACTGAAAGAGAAATGGCTAATACTACGATACCTACAATTGTTTCTATTAAAGTGAAACCTTTTTCTTTATCAAGCCGAAAATTAAAGTGCATAAATAAAGCCTTCTTCATTAATAAAAACACTTAAACTGTCACTTCCTGTAACGGTTAGGGTTATATCACAAGGATCTTTAGCAATACAGCCAACAGGACGGCCCATAGAAGAAAAAGAAAATGAAGGTAAATTTTCACTTATAGAGAAACTAATACTGTCACTGCTAGAAATGGTAACTTTTGTTGTATCACCAGCTAAGTCACTATCACAGGTATTAGTATTTGTAATGGTTGCCAATAAACCTACTTGAGTGCTATTAAAGCTAATTGTTTGACATGCAATGTTATTAGTTTGTTGCATGGAGCGTAGCTGAATTGCTCTAAGTTTAATGATGAGTTCATCTCGATAAGTATATTCTGCAAACCCTTCAGACGTTAAAAAGCGAGGAATAACAGTAGTTACCATAATACCTAATAAGATAATAGTAACGACAAGCTCTATCAAAGTGAAACCGTATACTGCTTTTTTATTGGAGATATTCAAACTTACCATTTTATTAAATACAGTCATTTACTTGAAAAGTGGGCTTCAGGTTAGGGCCAGAAGGATGTTCATAATACACAATACAATTATCGTCAGTACTAGTTGGCTTTTCATCTTCTCCAAAATAAATAGCGAATGTAGAAAAACTTCCAGCCATCTGCTCATATTCATATTTGCTATCAATATTAAGCAATCTCTTAAATTGATCTTTAAGGCCAATAGGATAACCATATACAAGTACTAGTTCACCATCAGATGTAAATCCTCCACCGTCACCAATATTAACACTGACTGTAAGATTAGTTGGGCTAAAGGTGTCATTCTGATTCCCCTTCACAATAGATTTACTATGTACTAAAGCAGCTGCACCTTCTAAGGAGCCTTTGATTGCATGCAATGTCGCTGTTTTTGCTTCAGCTTGCAGATTAATATATTTAGGCGCTGCGGTTACCGCTAAAATTCCCAAAATAACAATAACTACCACTAACTCAATTAATGTAAATCCTTTATTATTCATTGTGCTTTCTCTGATACGATAACTTTTATATTTCAATGATAAAATATATTCTCTCTCTGATATGATACCTTACAATACTTTTCAATAAAGGGTAAGTTATTGTTTATTTAACACTCTAAACAAATCAACTTACTTAAATTAACAATTCTATGTGGTCACTTTTTTCTTATTTTAAACTGTTTATTGCAGGCTATTTTTTACTAGGCATGCATACAATTTTAGATACCCCCGGAGGGATGGGGTTATACCTCTCATTTAATATAATTGCTTGGTTGTTTATTGTTATATTAATCGCACTTGGTTTATGGCAAATCACAGTGAATAAGAAAATAATATATAGGAAAATATTAGGTTGGCTAAGTTTAGGCTGTTTATGCCCATACTTTAGTTTCAGGGTTAACAGAAAAAGATAGCAAAAAGTTAGAACTTTACATCGCTTGGGGCTTACAGAGAATTAAATATCTGCCAAGAGAAAGTGTATATGAAAACCTACTGTTAGCATTCAATATACTGAATAGAAAAGTTGAATATCAACGATTACTTATAGAAGCAAAACAAACCTATCCTCAAAGAGAAAATTGGGAAAGTAAGTTAATATCACCAAAAAAGTAAATTTTTGGTGATATTTTCAAACTAGAATAGCACTAAATTAACGTGCTAATTAAACACAATATTTAAAAGCACTATCATCTAATAAAGACAGTGAATCTCCCACAATGTCATCAGAATTTAATGCTGATAATAGCTCAACACCCTGTTGACGTTGTGCATTATTCAATGCTCTATAAGGTAGACGGAAATTAGGTGATACAGCACCTGTCATCATTAATGCGGTATTAATACAAATAGGGTTTGGTTCACAGAATAACCATTGGATTAAATTTTGTAGGCTATCATTTAGCTCATTATTTTTACTATCCATTAATTGGCGCATCAAACCTGGAATGATATTTGACGTAACAGAAATAACACCATGAGAGCCATGTAAATGTCGTCCATCATGACTTTCATCATCATTGCCCGACCAACAAGCAATACCTTGCTTTTCATAATGTGCTATACGTTCATTGCCACCACATTCTTTCATACCAATGAAGTTTTTATGTTTAGAAAGTGGTTCAATAATATCAGGCGTAAGATCTTGCCCAGTTCGTCCCGGTACATTGTAAATAAATGCAGGACCAATATCTAAGGTACGCGTTAAATGCTCAATAACGCCTGCTGTTGAGGTTCTACCGTAATAAGGGTTTATTTGTAAAGTAGCATCCATTCCTGCCGCAAAACCATTCATAGTAGCCTTGATTGCTTCACTAGTATTATTGCTACCTGTATTGCCAATAATCAACAATTTGTCACCAAATTTATGTACACTATGAGCGATTAAAATCAGGTGTTCTTCCCATGATAATAAATGTCCTTCACCCGTTGTGCCCCCGACAATAATACCATCAACACCTGCCGCTATTTGTTTAGCGACCAATTGATCATAAGTGGCTAAATCAATTTCGCCTGCTGCGTTATATGGCGTTTTGATTGCGGTAATTAAACTTGCTGCTCTTAATCGTTTCATTACATTCCTAATATTCTTATTTAAATGGATAAATAAACACACATTTCTAGCATTTATTAACAGTGACCAATATGGTCTGTTATTTTATGCATTAAAAAAATTTCTTTTGTTTCAATATGCTGATATTCAAAAACTTGATGATTTAACTGAAGAACCTTATAGGCATGGTAATTACCACTGTCATTAAGATCTGCAGCATATAATTGCTGATCAACTAATTCATTCTTGGTAATAGTAAAATGAATATCTCCCACCAAGCCCCAATCACCTAATTCAATAATTTTTTCTGTAACATTGGTTTTTTGATCAGTTGATAAAAAGCTAAACTCAAAGCTGCCATCAACACTTAACTCTGCATACTCTACAAC
>OJGT01000141.1_pt1 | contig 13711 bp, 12 predicted proteins | sample 1595031 | NCBI WGS metagenome assembly OJGT01 (sample SAMN05416857, study PRJEB24817) | seawater metagenome | isolation source: Sea water | place: Canada:Atlantic | collected 2013-11 | reverse complement strand
CTTCGTCGGCAGCGTCAGATGTGTATAAGAGACAGGGCTCTCGTAGCGCTCATATGGAAAATGTCGTTGAAGATATATTTAACTGGCATGCTAATCGTTACGAAGATAGCACTTGTCATGCGTTTGAGGGCAATGCTTAATGTTACATTGGTTAGCCGAATTTTTAACACAATACTACAGTGCGTTTAATGTTTTCTCGTACTTAACTTTCCGTGCCATTGTGAGCACGTTAACTGCGTTATTCATTTCTCTTTATTTTGGTCCTAAACTAATCCGCTATTTACAAAAAATGCAAATAGGACAAACGGTACGTAGCGATGGCCCTGAAAGTCATTTCTCAAAATCGGGAACGCCAACAATGGGAGGGATACTAATTTTAGCTGCCATTGTTTTTAGTGTATTGCTATGGGCAGATTTAAGTAATATCTATGTTTGGGTTGTTTTATTTGTTGTTGTGAGTTTTGGGATCATTGGCTTTGTTGATGATTATCGAAAAGTAATAAGAAAAGACTCTAACGGTTTAATTGCTAAGTGGAAGTACTTTTGGCAAACAGTAGCAGGCTTAATAACTGCAATATTTCTGTACCAAATATCACACCCAGAGCAAACTTTTTTACTTATTCCATTTATTAAAGATGTAATGCCACAACTAGGCATTTTTTATATTGTGATGACTTACTTTGTCATAGTGGGTACAAGTAATGCCGTTAATTTAACTGATGGTCTAGATGGCTTAGCGATTGTACCAACTATTATGGTTGCGGGTGCTTTTGCGCTATTCGCCTATGTTACAGGTCATGTAAATTTTGCCAGTTATTTAAATATTCCTCATATCGCGATGACATCTGAACTTGTTGTAGTTTGTACCGCAATTGTTGGTGCGGGGTTAGGATTTTTATGGTTCAACACATATCCAGCACAAGTATTTATGGGTGATGTAGGCTCGTTAGCTTTAGGTGCTGCATTAGGTGTTATTGCCGTTTTAGTAAGGCAAGAACTGGTGCTATTTATTATGGGCGGTGTTTTTGTGATGGAAACCGTATCGGTAATATTACAAGTGGGTTCATATAAAATGAGAGGACAGCGAATTTTCCGTATGGCGCCTATTCATCATCATTATGAATTAAAAGGCTGGCCTGAACCTCGAGTTATTGTACGTTTTTGGATCATCTCATTTATCTTAGTTTTAATTGGTTTAGCAACATTAAAATTACGATAGAAAAATTGAAAGAATTCGCGTTAATCGTTTCAAATCGAAAGCGTTAAGTTAAAAGAAATAAAGAGAAAAAAGGTAAAAATGGCTTTATTAGCAGGTTTTAAAGATAAAAATATTTTAGTGCTAGGTGCTGGGATCACAGGTATGTCTTGTGCTCGCTATCTTAATGCTGAAAATTTGTCTTTTGCTATTAATGATTCACGTACACAGCCTTTTACTGATGGATACAATACACAGCAATTTAATAAAGAATTTCCTAGTGCTAGCTTACATGTAGGCCAGTGGAATAGTGAATTAATTACTAATGCCGATATTATTCTAATTAGCCCTGGTATTGATAGTTCAATAAGCGAAATAGCACAACATATTTCAAGTGATTGCCATGTTATGGGTGATGTTGAATTATTTTGTTTACTTAACAATGAGCGACTTAATAAACCAAATATTCAGCCAATTAAAATATTAGCAGTAACAGGCTCTAATGGTAAATCTACCGTTGTATCGTTACTTGCCTATTTAGCTGAAAGTCTGGGGGTTAATGCACAACTTGGCGGCAATATTGGCCAACCCGTATTAGATATTTTTACTAAAGAAATCACGGGTGAACATACTGATATACCTGAAATTCTCATTTTAGAATTATCTAGCTTTCAATTAGAAACACTAAGAAGTATGCAAGCGATAGCAACGAGTGTGCTAAATGTTAGTGATGATCATCTTGATCGTCATCAGAATATGGAAAATTACCAACGTATAAAGCAAAGTATTTATACACAAGGTGAATTAGCCATTATTAATCGCGATGATGAGGCCACGAATACAGTCAATAAACTTCAGCCTGTACTTTCTATTGGTAGCGATAAACCAGAAGAAAACCAATTTGGTGTTACATGGCAACAGAGTAAAGCGATATTAGCTTTTGGCGAGCAAAACTTAATTGCTTTAGAAAAGCTACCCTTAGCAGGGATGCATAATGCGTTGAATTATCTAGCAGCATTAGCCCTTGGGTATAGTGCTAATTGGTCATTGTCAGCAATGGTAAATAATTTAGCTGGCTTCACTGGGTTAGCACATCGCTGCCAAAGAATAATGAGTGATGATGGCATTACTTGGATCAATGATTCAAAAGCGACCAATGTGGGGGCTACTATTGCAGCCATTAACGGCTTAGCGAAAACGTTAACATCACACAATGGCACAAAACAAAAACTAATTTTAATTGCTGGCGGTGATGGCAAAGGAGCTGACTTTACACCATTGATTGAACCATTATCTACCCATGTTGAGTACGTTATCACATTAGGTAAAGATGGCGATAACATAGCTAAATTGACGGAAAAATCGCATAAAGCAATAAGTTTAATTGCAGCAGTAGCTAAAGCTGAATCACTCGCTAACAAAGGAGATATCATTTTATTATCTCCTGCTTGCGCTAGTTTAGATATGTTTAAAAACTTTAACGATCGTGGTGAACAATTTGTTGCTGCTATTGCTAAAGTTACGGAGGCGAAATAATGGCCTCATCAACTATTCAAACTGAAAGCAAATTGTCAGCGGTACAAGAAGTATTGAACAGTATAGTTAATAAATATCAAAAATTTAGCGGCTCAAATATTAATGCAGATAAAGCTGTTTTTGACCGCAGCTTTATCGTTCTTGCATTGGTAATGTATATGATTGGCTTAGTTATGGTAGCAAGCTCATCTATGCCAGTGGCAGAACGTTTGTTTAATAACCCTTTTCATTTTGTTATTCGTCATACCATTTATATTGTTTTGAGCTTAGGTATTGCAGGGGTAGCATTGCAAATACCTATGGCATGGTGGCAAAAGAATAGTAGTTATCTATTAATTTTTGGCATAGTGCTTTTAGTCGTTGTATTACTTGTAGGGCGTTCAGTTAATGGCTCAACCCGTTGGATTGTACTTGGTCCTATTACAGTACAGGCAGCTGAGCCAGCAAAGTTATTTTTCTTCTGTTATTTAGCGGCTTATTTAGTACGCCGTCGTGATCAGGTGATGGAAGATTGGCGAGGGTTTGTTAAACCACTAGTCGTATTTGGTATTTTAGCTGGTTTATTATTGAAACAACCCGACCTAGGTACCATTATCGTTATGTTTGTAACGACATTTGGCTTACTTTTTTTAGCGGGAGCTAAGCTTTGGCAGTTTATTAGTTTGGCATCGGTCGGTGTTTTTCTTTTATCTATGTTGGCAATTTTTGAACCTTATAGATGGCGTCGTATCACAAGCTTTTTAGATCCATGGCAAGAACCTTTTGGCAGTGGTTATCAGTTAACTCAATCGCTTATGGCGTATGGTCGAGGTGAAATTTTTGGTCAAGGGTTAGGGAATAGCATTCAAAAGTTAGAATATTTACCAGAAGCACATACTGACTTTGTTATGGCGGTATTGGCTGAAGAATTTGGCTTTATCGGTGTTGCACTCATTTTATTGCTAAGTATGGTGTTGGTATTTAAAGCCTTGATGTTAGGAAAAAGAGCCCTTGCTAAAGAAAAATTTTTCGAAGGTTTTTTTGCTTATGCCATTGGCATTTGGGTTTGTTTTCAAGCGGCAGTAAATGTCGGTGCTAGCGCAGGTATAGTACCAACGAAAGGGTTAACTATGCCACTGATCAGCTATGGCGGTAGCTCTATGATAATCATGACTATTGCAGTGGTTATTTTAATTCGTATTGATCATGAATTGCGTATGCAAAGCATTCAAGCCACCTCAACAAAAAGAAAAAGTAAAAATGTAGGAGGTAAAAATGACTAATAGCATTGATACACCTACTAAAACTTTATTAGTGATGGCTGGCGGTACTGGCGGACACATATTTCCGGGACTTGCAGTAGCAGATAAATTGCAAAGTGAAGGATGGCATATTCATTGGTTAGGCACAGCTGATCGTATGGAATCAGAGATTATTCCTAAACATGGTTATGATATTTCTTTTATAAACATAAGTGGCTTACGCAATAAAAACCTTATCACTTGGTTAAAGCTACCATTTAAGTTAATTAATTCATTGATACAAGCCATTAAGGTGATTAATACGGTACAACCCGATGTAGTTTTAGGCATGGGCGGTTATGCTAGCGCACCTGGCGGATTAGCTGCTTGGTTAATGAAAAAGCCTTTAGTTTTACATGAACAAAATGCTTCTGCAGGGTTAACTAATCGACTATTAGCACGTATTGCCAATAAAGTTTGTTGTGCATTTCCAAATGCGTTTAAAAATAATATTTCAGCAGATGTTGTTGGCAATCCATTAAGAGCAAGTATTGGTGAAAATAGTAAGTCGAACTCTAATGAGACTAAAAAGAGCAATAATATTTTAGTTGTAGGCGGCAGTTTAGGAGCACAAGTTTTAAATCAAATTGTGCCTGAAAGTTTTGCCAAACTAATAAATAAATCTGACCATGAAAGAGCGTCATTACCTTTTACTATTTATCACCAGACAGGTAAGGGTAAACAAGAAGAAGTTATTCAAGCATATAAGCAGAACAACTTGACTGATGAACAAGTGAAAATCACGGAGTTTATCGATGATGTTGCAGGTGCATATCAATGGGCTGATATTGTGATTTGTAGGGCAGGAGCGTTAACCGTATCAGAGTTAGCAATGGCTTCAACGCCGGCTATTTTTGTACCTTTACCTCATGCAGTCGATGATCATCAAGTAAAAAATGCACAATATCTGGTTTCCCACGGTGGAGCAAAATTAGTTAAACAAAACGATTTAACCAGTGATGGATTAGCTGAATTATTAGCTGATTTATTTAGTAAACCACAAGTTTTAGAAAGTATGGCGCAATCGGCTTTTGCCGCTGCAAACATTAATGCAACAGATAAAGTTGCCAGTATTTGTCAGCAATTGGCGAGTAGCAATAAAGCTAAATAAAGAATATGAGTAATAACATGAGTCAAAACACAATGAACACACGCAATGTTAAAGTACCTGAAATGCGCCGCGTAAAACGCATACATTTTGTTGGTATTGGTGGCGCCGGTATGGGCGGCATTGCTGAAGTATTGTTGAATGAAGGCTATCAAATATCTGGCTCAGATATTGGTGAGAATCAGGTAGTAAAACGTCTACAAAAATTTGGTGCTGATATTACTATTGGCCATAGCAGTGAAAATGTAGATGGTGCTAGTGTTATCGTCGTCTCAACGGCTATTGATTCTGACAACCCTGAATTAATAGCAGCGCAAGCTAAGCGAATTCCAATTGTGCGTCGTGCCGAAATGCTAGCGGAACTCATGCGTTTTCGTCATGGTATTGCCATCGCGGGTACTCATGGAAAAACAACGACTACAAGTTTAATTGCGAGTATTTTTGCACAAGGGCAATTGGATCCTACTTTTGTTATTGGCGGTTTACTCAATAGTGCAGGTACTAATGCTCGTTTAGGCAGTAGCCGTTACTTGGTTGCAGAAGCAGATGAAAGTGATGCATCATTTTTACACTTACAACCTATGGTTGCAGTCATCACGAATATTGATGCGGATCATATGGAAACCTATCAAGGTGACTTCGAAAAACTTAAAGACACTTACATTGAGTTTTTACATAACCTTCCATTTTATGGCTTAGCTGTAGTGTGTATTGATAATCCCGTAGTGCGTGAATTGTTGCCACGTATTGGCCGCCAAGTGATCTCTTATGGTTTTTCTGAAGATGCTGATATACGAGCAACTAATTATCAACAAGATGGTGGCGTGAGCTACTTTACGGTAGAAGTGGATGGTGAACCATCGCTTGATATGAGTGTAAATTTACCAGGTCAGCACAATGTATTGAATGCACTTGCTGGTGTAGCTGTTGCTAAAGATGAAGGAATTGACGGAGAAGCGATTTGTAAAGCACTAGCAGAATTTGCTGGTATAGGTCGTCGTTTCGAGCAACTGGGTGATTTAAGTACCCTTGCTGGAAATATGGTACTTGTTGACGATTATGGTCATCACCCAAGTGAAGTTAAAGCGACTATTTCTGCCATGAGAACAGGTTGGCCAGATAAGCGATTAGTCATGGTGTTTCAACCGCATCGTTATTCACGTACTCGAGATCTATATGAAGACTTTGTAGAAGTTTTATCAGAAGTAGACTGCTTGTTTTTATTAGATGTCTACTCTGCTGGAGAATCGCCAATTGTATCGGCTGATAGTAAAAGCTTGGCTCGTTCTATTCGTCAGCGAGGTCAAATTGAACCTATTTATGTGAGTGATGTTGCTATGTTGCCTTCATTGCTTGCAGCACAGTTGCAAGACGGCGATATGGTCATAACACAAGGTGCGGGAAATATTGGTATGGTAGCGCGTGATTTATCTCTTCATTCGTTACTAAAAGTAGGGCAGGTGAACCAATAATGACCGCACAAAAAGAGAAGAGCTTAATGACTCAAAAAGCAGAAAAATTATCGCAATTAAAACAAGAAACCTTAGCGGTACTTTATGGCGGCAACTCTGCAGAACGTGATGTGTCATTAAAATCAGGTAAAGCTATTGCGAAAGGATTAGAACAAGCAGGCTTTACTGTACAGCTAATTGACACTAAAAATGAGCCATTAACAACGCTCGTTAAGCAAAATATAAAATATGCTTTTATTGCCGTACACGGTCGTGGCGGAGAAGATGGCTGCTTACAAGGTGCATTGGAAACATTAGAGATTAATTATACCGGTTCAAACGTTTTGGGTTCGGCTTTATCTATGGATAAAGTACGCAGCAAGCAGATGTTTAAGGCATGTGATATTCCAACCGCACCTTTTGCTGTAGTCACTAAAGCTGACTTTTTAACTTTAGATATAAATGAACAGCTTAGTGCTCTAGGTGGAAAAGTAATGGTTAAGCCTGCGCATGAAGGCTCAAGTATCGGCATGGCAATGGCAGACTCACCAGAGAAACTACGTAATGCATTAGTTGAAGCATTTTTTTTTGATGGAGATGTTTTATTAGAAGCTTGGATAGATGGCCCAGAGTATACGGTTGCCATTCTTGGTGATGAAGCCTTACCTGCCATACATATGGAAACACCACATGAATTTTATGACTATAAGGCAAAGTATCAATCAACAAGTACGCAATATCATTGTCCTTGTGGATTAAGTGAAGAAGAAGAGAATGAAATTAAAATGCTTTCAGTACAAGCCTTTAAAGCAACTGGTGCTAGTGGGTGGGGTCGTGTTGACTTGATGAAAAGTAATGAAGGGTATTGGCAATTATTAGAAGTAAATACTGTTCCTGGCATGACAGAAACATCATTAGTGCCAAAAGCTGCAAAAGTAAAGGGGTTAACCTTTAGCCAGTTAGTTGAACGAATTGTTTTACTCAGTTTTAAGTAGCATATGAAAAATAAACAAGCAATATCAGTAGATCAGCAAGCATTATCGTTTGGCCTTGGCCTAGCGTTTTTCTTGTGTGTGCTTATTGGTTTGATCAGTATTGCTTGGTGGCTAACAAACAGATTAATTGATCAAGAAAGCTTGCCGGTAAATTCAATCGTGATTACAGGTGAAATGCCTTACACCAAACGTGATGATGTATTGGCTGCGATGAATAATATTAACCTAGGTAACTTTTTTCAAGTTGATGTGAATGAAATACAAAGCCAAGTTTCAGCATTACCTTGGGTATATTCTGTTGCAGTAAGAAAGCATTGGCCCAACGAAGTTAAAATTTATATTGTTGATCAAACGCCAGTGGCTTTATGGAATGGAGATTTTTTATTAAACCAATTTGGTAAAGCGTTTCAAGCTGATATTGAACAGTTAAAGCATGCTTTACCACAGTTTTTCGGTCCAGAGGGTAGTGAACTGCTTGCGCTAGAAAACTTTCTAAATTTGAATGATTTACTTGAGTATAGAAACCTGGCAATAGATGAACTGGTTTTAAGCGAGCGTTACTCATGGCAACTTACTTTAAATGATGGTGTGATGCTAAATTTAGGCCGTGAAGAACGAGTAAAACGAGTGCAAAGGTTTATGGATATTTACCCTTTAATTAAAACGCATTTGAAGCAGCAAGATAAACAGAAAAATAATCGTGAAAAACAGTTAAAACAAGCGGTGGATTATATCGATTTACGGTATGATACAGGTTTGGCAGTTGGCTGGAAATCATTAGCCAAATTACCCTTAAATATGCACAAAAAACACAATGTGAAAATAGAACAGGTGTTTATGCTATTAACAGAAGAGTTCAGCTTTAATGTCTAAAATTACAGAAAGAAATTTAGTCGTAGGATTAGATATAGGAACATCAAAAATCTCCGTCGCCGTTGGCGAGATTACTCCTGATAACCAATTAAGTATTGTTGGTGTGGGGAATCAGCCTGCACGCGGTATGGATAAAGGTGGTGTTAACGATCTGAACTTAGTTGTTCAATCAGTTCAACGTGCAATAAACGAAGCTGAATTGATGGCTGATTGCCAAGTTAGCTCTATATACCTTGGTATTTCAGGTAAACATATTAGTTGCCAAAATGAAAATGGCATGGTGCCTGTTAATGACAAAGAAGTAACACAAGAAGACGTTGATAATGTAATTCATACTGCACGTAGCGTTCCTATTTCAGCAGAGCGTCGAATGTTACATGTATTACCGCAAGAATTTAGCATTGACTGCCAAGATGGTATTAAAAGCCCAATAGGTATGTCGGGCGTTCGTATGGAAGCTAAAGTTCATATAGTTACCTGTGCAAATGATATGGCAAAAAATTTAGTAAAATGTGTTGAGCGTTGCAACCTTACTGCTGATCAACTTATTTTTTCTGCACTTGCTTCAAGTTACTCAATTTTAACAGATGACGAGAAAGAGCTTGGTATTTGTGTGGTTGATATGGGCGCAGGTACGATGGATATTTCAATCTTCATCGGTGGTGCTCTGCGTCACACAGCCGTAATTCCTGTAGCTGGAAATCAAGTAACGAGTGATATTGCTAAAATATTTCGTACGCCATTAAGTCATGCAGAAGATATCAAAGTGCAATATGCATGCGCCTTAAAACACCTAGTGAGTATGGAAGAAAATATTGAAGTGCCTAGTGTTGGTGGTCGTCCTGCACGTAGCATGTCACGCCATACATTATCGGAAGTAGTAGAACCAAGATACCAAGAATTATTTGAATTAATTCAAGAAGAAGTTCGCGAAGCGGGCTTAGAAGATCAAATTGCAGCCGGTTATGTACTTACTGGTGGTACTGCAAAAATGGAAGGCGTGGTTGAGTTTGCAGAAGAAATATTTCAAATGCCTGTCCGTATAGCTTCCCCAATTGCAGTACAAGGCTTGAAAGAGTACATAGATGATCCTAGCTATGCCACGGTTGTTGGTTTGTTGCATTACGGTATGCAAGCTAGTAAATCAGGGGCTAAAGAAGATAAAAAATCAGCAGGAGTAACAGGCCTATGGTCAAGATTACATGCTTGGTTTAAAGGCGAGTTTTAACTTAGCTAAAGAATATGTTTAAGAAATTTTTTAATGGGTCAGAATTTATTTTGACAAATTTAATAAAAAACGGAGAGAGAAAATGTTTGAACTAATGGAAGACCATAACGAAGAAGCAGTCATAAAGGTCATTGGTATTGGCGGCGGCGGCGGTAATGCTGTTGAGCACATGGTGAGTCAAACCATTGAAGGTGTAGAATTTATTACTGCAAATACTGATTCACAGGCACTGCGTAATTCATCTGCGAATGTAACTTTACAACTTGGTTCTGACGTAACTAAAGGTTTAGGTGCTGGCGCCAATCCAAATGTAGGTCGTCAAGCTGCAGAAGAAGATCGTGAAACCGTTATGCAAACGCTTAAAGGTGCAGATATGATCTTTATTGCTGCTGGTATGGGCGGTGGTACAGGTACTGGTGCTGCTCCTGTGGTAGCTGAAGTAGCTAAAGAAATGGGAATATTAACAGTAGCTGTTGTTACTAAACCATTCCCTTTTGAAGGCAAAAAACGCATGAGTTATGCTGATCAAGGTATTGAAGCGTTAGCTAAAAGTGTTGACTCACTGATTACTATTCCTAATGAAAAGTTATTAAAAGTGCTTGGGCCAGGAACAAGTTTATTAGATGCATTTAAAGCAGCTAATAATGTTTTACTTGGTGCGGTACAAGGTATTGCAGAATTAATCACTCGACCAGGTTTAATTAACGTCGATTTTGCCGATGTTCGTACTGTTATGTCTGAAATGGGTACTGCTATGATGGGATCTGGTATTGCATCAGGACCTGATCGCGCAGAAGAAGCAGCAGAATCTGCTATTTCTAGCCCGTTACTTGAAGATGTCGACTTAGCTGGTGCTCGTGGTATTTTAGTAAATATTACTGCTGGCATGGATATTAGTATTGATGAGTTTGAAACTGTGGGTAATGCAGTTAAAGCTTTTGCGAGTGAAAATGCGACTGTGGTTGTTGGTGCTGTAATTGACCCTGAAATGACAGAAGAACTAAGAGTTACTGTTGTTGCTACGGGTATTGGTGCAGAAGCTAAACCAGATATTACGCTTGTAAATCCTACTCCTGTTGTTGAACCAAGAGTTGTTGGTGGTGATTATACTCCTACACCACAAGCAAATATGGCAGAAGAGCCTATTGCTATGACAGATAGTAATGTTCAAAAAGTAGCTCACGCAGATTTAGATAATTATTTAGATATTCCTGCATTTTTACGTAAGCAAGCTGATTAAATTGTAAATAATTAGAACGATGTGACTGGTTTACCCTAGTCAATAATGAGTCGTTAGGCATAAAGTAACAACTAAGTAATCATTAGTCATTTTGATTTTATTACCTATTTTTGTTATATTACGCCACTGAAAATTTACAGCTACTAAATCAGGCTGTTTGTTTGCAACATTATCTTAATTGTTTAGATAACTTTTAAGCATAATGTACAGAAACAAAAAGTAATTTATTTAAGTAAAAAGCGAGGCTGATATGATTAAGCAACGTACACTAAAATCAAGCGTTTCAACCGTAGGTGTTGGATTACATAAAGGTGAAAAGGTACAGGTTACTCTCCGTCCTGCCCCTGCAAACACCGGCGTAGTCTTTCGACGTATCGATCTTGATCCTGTGGTTGATATTAAAGCAACACCTGAAGCTGTGGGTGAAACAACGCTGTGTACCTGTTTGGTTAATGAACAGTCAGTAAAAATATCCACCGTTGAACATTTATTGTCAGCGGTAGCGGGCTTAGGTATTGATAATTTAATTGTTGATATTGATGCGCCTGAAATACCAATTATGGATGGTAGTGCTTTACCTTTCGTATATTTAATTCAATCTGTTGGTATTGAAACTCAAAATGCGGCAAAACGCTTTATTCGCATTAAAAAAGCAATTCGTGTTGAAGAAGGTGATAAGTGGGCGGAACTACTTCCTTATGAAGGTTTTAGAGTCAATTTTGCTATCGAATTTGAGCACCCAGTTGTTGCCAATACTTGTCAAACGATGAGTATGGACTTTTCTAGTCGCTCGTTTATTAAAGAGATTAGCCGAGCACGTACTTTTGGCTTTATGAAAGACATTGATTTTCTTCGTTCTCACAACTTAGCGTTAGGTGGTAGTTTAGAAAATGCGATTGTGTTGGATGAATACCGTATGCTTAATAAGAGTGAACTACGCTACGATGATGAATTTGTAAAACATAAGATACTTGATGCTATTGGTGATTTATATATGGGTAGCGCTAGTATATTGGGTGAATTAAATGCTTTTAAATCAGGCCACGGCTTAAATAACTTATTATTAAGAGAAGTTTTTAAACAAAAAGATTCTTGGGAATGGGTTACTTATGAAGGTGACAAAGCTGTTGCTCCGATAAAATATCAAGAGATTAATGCTTCTGCTTTTTAAATAGAAGTTAATTATTGAGTAAATAAAAACCGAGTACTAACTCGGTTTTTTTGTATTTAGCCTTTTATTTATTCACTTCGTTTAGCCGCTAGTTTTTGTAGTTTTTCTTTTAAACCTTTGGGGGCCTTTTCAGCAATATCTAATAAATGGGAAGCAGTTGTTGTTGAAATATTTTGAACCGAAATATTGGTGTTAGTCGTTTTAATCGCTTGATATGTTGTTTGATTAGGTGTTTGTCTGTGTCCTTGAGGATTCACCTTAATATCAATTTTAGTGAACCTTCCCTGCGTTTCATCGTTCAGTTGTTTACATATATTATTGCGTTCAAATTGTAATCTTTGTCCCCAAACAGGAGATTTTACCTCAATGATTAAAGTAGATTGAACAAAATTGGCAATATTGAACGCATCCTCTGGTAGGTCAGGGCATATTTGTCGTACAATGCTGGACAATAAATTCAAAGAGTTGGTTTTTTCTTTAATTTGTGCCAAAGTGCCTGTCGTCGAATTAAATAGCGTTGACATGTTCTTGGGAGCTTTTGGTCTTCGCGCCATAATGTTTAACCTGAATTTGAGCTACTGTAATTATTAAAGAATAAAGAAAATAAGTATGAGTTTAACACTACTATACCGTGGAAAGAATGTAAGATTTTCAATGCGCTTAAAAAAGCTGTATTGGCTTTCTGCTGTGCTAGTTTTTGCATTAGTGTCAGGGATCGTTGTTTATTTGGCTTTATCGACAAATGAACAACCTAAAAACCATGTTAATTATATGGCAAAGAAAAGCGTTGCTAATGCAGATACTCAAGCAAAAATAAAAACTTCGCCATTAAATAATACTGAAATAGATCATAGTGAGTTGAAAGACCAACAGTTAACAGTATTAACGATGAAACTGGCTGAATTACAAAGTCAGGTATTACGTTTGAATGCGTTAGGTGGCCGATTAGCCGATAATGCTAACATTCCTCAAAAAGAGTTTGATTTTCAAAAACTACCACCACGTGGCGGTCCTTCTGTAGTGAATAGTGAAATTAGTAGGAAATCTATTGCTCAGTTACTTGTTGATATAACAGAATTAGATAATTCACTAGATCATAAAGAAAATCAGCTAAATATGCTTGAATCTTTGACATTAGGGCACCATATAGAAAATACACGCTATTTATCTGGTCGACCTATCACTAAAGGTTGGTTGTCTTCTTATTTTGGTATACGTAAGGATCCCTTTAGCGGTAAACCATCAATGCACAAAGGTATTGATTTTGCCGGTAAGGAAGATGGCGACATTATTGCCACAGCGTCAGGTGTTGTAAGCTGGGCTGATGACCGTTATGGCTATGGTTTATTGATAGAATTAAATCATGGTGATGGCTTAAAAACACGTTACGGGCATAATAAAACATTATTGGTGAATGTTGGCGATGTAGTTAGTAAAGGCCAAGTAATAGCCCGTATGGGAAGCACAGGAAGATCAACAGGCCCTCATGTGCATTATGAAATTTTACGTAATGGTAAGCAAATTGATCCAATTAAGTTTGTTTATCGCAAAGCGAAGTAATAAATACAAAACACGTTGTTCAAATGTAATAAAATTGTAAACCTGTCTCTTATACACATCTCCGAGCCCACGAG
>OJGT01000140.1_pt1 | contig 13818 bp, 16 predicted proteins | sample 1595031 | NCBI WGS metagenome assembly OJGT01 (sample SAMN05416857, study PRJEB24817) | seawater metagenome | isolation source: Sea water | place: Canada:Atlantic | collected 2013-11 | reverse complement strand
AAATAATTATTCATGAAGTATTACAAAGAATTGCTTATTTTTTTACTTAAGATCAACAGAAAAATATAATAAAATGTTATGCTATTGCTACCTTTAAATTCAGTGATGAATCTCTCTTGTTATTCGCGAATAAAAAACAACCCTTGCTGCTAATTTTGCTTGTTTATCTATGTAGTTTTAGTCAAAGTATTTTTGCTAAAGAATTTACAGTTACAGCTGAAGATAACCTGCAAGAAGTGCTCGATACTAGTCAAAATGGCGATATTATTACGCTAAGCACTGGGCAATATTTAGGTAATTTTGTCATTTCTAAGCAAATTACATTGCGTGGTGAGAAGGGCAGCATTATTGATGCACAAGGAAATGGACATGCACTTGTCTTAAAAAATGATCATATAACTCTTGATAAGCTCACTATCGTTAATTGGGGAAATGATTTAACTGAGCAAAACTCAGGCATATACTCCAACGAAAAAATTGATAATAGGAAAGTAATCGGTTTAGTTATTTCAAATAACATATTGTCCGGTGATGGTTTTGGTGTTTGGTTGAATCATGTTACTGAGGCCAAAATTTTCAATAATAATGTTGAAGGTAATACTAAATTACGATCTGCTGATCGAGGTAATGGTATTCAGGTTGCTAATGTAACCCATAGTCATGTTTATAATAATGAAACATATAAAACACGTGATGGTATTTATGTTATTTCCAGTCAAAATAATCTAATAGAAAACAATACTATGCATGATTTACGCTATGGTATTCATTACATGTACTCTTATGATAATACAGTCAAAGGTAATACGGCATACAGCACAAGAGCCGGTTATGCATTGATGAGTTCAAGACGACTCACTATTACTGATAATAAAACGACTGATAGTGAAGATTATGGTTTTTTACTAAACTTTATTACCCAGTCAACCTTCACTAATAATCATATTAAACAGGTTTGGACCAAGCCAGACAATAAGGTGTTAGGTCGTGATGGTAAAGGCTTATTTGTTTATAACTCAGGTTATAACACCCTAGAAAATAATATTGTAGATACTGCTGAAATTGGTATTCACCTAACTGCTGGTTCGGAAAAAATAAAAATTTACGGTAATAGTTTTATCAATAATCCAACTCAGGTTAAATACGTTTCAAATAAGAAACAAGAGTGGAGTAAAGATGGCCGTGGTAATTATTGGAGTAATTATTTAGGTTGGGATATGGATAATGATGGTGTGGGAGATGCTATTTTTGAACCCAATGATGGTATTGATAAATTAGTATGGCAATATCCTGAAATGAAAATGATCATGGACAGCCCTGCGATTTTAATTTTACGTTGGGTGCAAAAACAGTTTCCGGTATTAAAGCCACCCGGTGTAAAAGATAGTTATCCTTTGATGACACCACACTTTTCTGAAGAAAACTTAAAAAGAAAAAAATTCGCGATAGCTCGTGACTCAGTAACAGAGTCTTTGCAGGAAAAAAAATTATGAGTACCCCGTTAGTCTCACTAGTTGAGGCAAGTAAAACTTATGGTCAATTAGATGTCTTAAGTTCAATGACTATGTCATTGAATGAAGGTGAAGTACTTGGCTTGTTTGGTCATAATGGTGCCGGTAAAACGACCATGATGAAGCTGATCCTTGGTGTTATTTCTCCAACACAAGGAAAAGTAGAGGTTATGGGAGTGGCTCCTGATTCAAAAGAAGCATGGCACTGTCGTAGTAAAGTAGGCTATTTACCTGAAAATGTAAGCTTTTATGATCAGCTAACTGGATTAGAAGTACTTACTTACTTTGCAAAATTAAAAGGTTTCAGTAAGAAGCAGGCGATAGATTTATTAGAGCAAGTAGGTATTACCTATGCAATGAAACGCCAAGTCAAAACCTACTCAAAAGGTATGCGTCAACGTCTTGGTTTAGCGCAAGCTTTTATTGGTGAGCCAAAATTATTATTACTCGATGAACCAACAGTTGGCCTTGATCCTATTGCAACACGAGATTTCTATAAAACAGTTGACCAGCTAAAATCAAATGGCTCTAGTGTTATTTTATGTTCTCATGTTCTTCCTGGTGTAGAGCAACATATTGATCGAGCGATGATTTTATCTACAGGGCAATTATTAGCGATGGGTACGTTAAGTGAATTGCGTCAACAAGCTGATTTACCGGTTGTTATTAAACCTTCTGGCTTGAATGGTGAGGTGACACAGGATACGAAATTAAATGCCTTTTTATCTCAAAACGATCAGCATAGCTTATTAGTACCTGAGCAAGAAAAATTAGCAGTCATTAAACAGCTTATAGCCTTAGAAGGGCTTAATGATATTCATGTGGAGTCAGCAAATTTAGAGCAGGTATATCAACACTTCCTTGAAAAGCATGAGCTTCAGTTGCAGCAAAAAAATCAGGGAGCACAGCAATAATGAAACAAATTTTAACTGTTGCAAATAAAGAATTTCATGATGGTTTACGAAACCGTTGGTTAGTGTCAATTACGCTAATCTTTGCTTTATTATCTATTGGATTAACGTATTTTGGTGCTGCAGCATCTGGTGCTGTGGGCGTTACTTCGCTTTCAACAACGGTGGCAAGCTTAGCAAGTTTGGCTGTATTTTTAATTCCATTGATTGCTTTATTACTCAGCTACGATAGCTTTGTAGGCGAACAAGAAAGCGGTACTTTGTTACTACTGCTTACTTATCCTTTAAGCAAAAGTCAGTTATTAATAGGAAAATTTATAGGTCAGGGAAGTATCATCGCGCTTGCAACCTTAGTTGGTTTTGGTGCGTCTGCGGTATTGTTATATATCCAGTCAGGCGATATTAATATAGTAAGCGCCTTTAGTTTATTCATTGTTAGTGCAATATTGTTAGGGCTTAGTTTTACTGCTATTTCCTATTTGATTAGCCTTTCGGTAAGTGAAAAATCAAAAGCTGCAGGCTTTGCGTTAATTACTTGGTTTTTATTTGCACTTGCATTTGATTTAGCATTACTTGCTTTACTCGTAGGCGTAGAAGATGGTGTTACTCAACAAGGATTAACACAATTAATGATGCTTAATCCTACAGATATTTTCCGCTTAGTTAATCTTTCAGGGCTAGATAGTAGTGATGTAAACGGAGCGCTATCTGTGGCTATCAATGCCAGCTTATCGCAAACTCAGTTAATATCAGCATTACTTGCTTGGGTTGTTTTACCATTAACACTCGCTATTTTTATTTTTAAGAAAAAGACACTTTAATTCCTTTATGAGAATATTCACGATGAAACACTTTAAATCACTAACTTTCTTTGCCGTAATAACCGTTGCAATCACGTCGTTAATGTCATGTTCTGATAAAAATGAACAGCAACAAATGTTACATAAAGCGGTAGCAATTGAATCAGCTGATGAATGTCATTTATGCGGCATGTTAATAACCCGTTTTGATGGCCCAAAGGGTGAAGTATTTCGTAAAGAGTCAGGAGAGCAAGTTTTTAAATTTTGTTCCACACGTGATATGTTTAGTTACTATTTAGATCCTGAAAATAAACGTAATGTTGCGCAAATGTTAGTACATGACATGAGCAAAATGCCTTGGGGTAGTGAAGGTATTGATGATAAATATTTTATTGATGCTAAAGTTGCGTGGTATGTTGTAGGTTCAGAAAAAACAGGTGCAATGGGCGAAACTCTGGCTAGCTTTAGTCAACAAAATGATGCTCAAGCATTTGCCAAAGAATTTGGCGGCAAAGTAATAAGTTTTACAGATATAAACTATGATTCATTAATGTAGTGTATTTCTTTTCTACTTTATTGTTAAAACAGAACTTGCTAGGCTAAGGTAAGTTCTTTTTAACATTACATTTCATGCTTAAAGTCTTTTCAATACTATTAATATTTACTCTTCTCAGTGCTTGTTCAAGCAATCATAAAACTGGGGTAGTTTATCATGAGGGTTTTGACTTTTCTGAGGTTAAAAACTACAGCTTTTATCATCGAAATTCGGCTTTTACTGATAGCCAAAACCTCATTGACGCTCGTCGAAATGCCATTGAAATTGCGATAGAGCGAACCATGGAAAATAACAATTTTAATTACCTTGAACCTGAGCAAGCTGATGTTGTTGTGACCTATTATTTATTTGATGGGAACGTTAGGGAATATTCTGCGTACAATGAAGTGGTACGGTTTTGTATTCAATGTTTACGTGCGAGTACTTGGCAAACAGATAATCAATATTTAAGTCTTAAAAAAGGTAATTTAATTATAGATTTGGTTGATCCACATAGTAAACGCTCAGTTTGGCGCAGCGCATATCCATTAGGTATTAAAGCTAAAGATAACAGCGCAAAATTAAATGAAAAAACGCAACAAGCTGTTAATTTAATGCTGGCACTATTTCCTTAAGATATAAAGCTAGCTAATTAGCTTTTCGTGTATTTTCAAAGTTGAAGAATGAAATGATTAGCTGGATTCTTTTTGCTTAATACTATTAGTTAAGCAAAATGCTATTCAATATCTTCTCTACTGTTTATAATGCGTACCTTAAATAATTGCAATCAAACCGAGAAAACACCTATATGAACTTTCCTTCTGATGAAACTGGCCAGGTATTAGCAGAAATGCAGCAAGCAGGTATTGATCTTAGTATCTCCCATGATGTGGTTTTTTATCACTTATTTGAAAAACAAACACAAGCACAAGCAATGGCTGATTTTATAAGCCAAAATATGACTAATGTTAGTGTGAATCTACACCCCGATGAAACACCGAATGTTTGGGATGTTGATTGTACTGTTAAAATGATACCTAGCTATGAAGCTATTGTTAAACAAGAAACTGACTTTGAGCAACTGGCAGCTAAGTATTCTGGTTATAACGATGGCTGGGGAGTAGAAGCGTAAAGATTATGCTTGAATTTCAGCATATAAATTAATGCTTTTTATCTTTATCTGTTTTCTCTGTAATATGAAAAGCAGGTAAAGATACTTTCCAATAAATGCCTGCTAATCTTAATAACAGAGCGCCAGTAATAGCGACTATGGTTGCCTCATTTTCAGGCCAACCAAGTAAGTGAAATATCACAAATAACCCACCACCTAGTGTTGCTGCTAACGCATATATCTCTTGACGTAAAATCATTGGAATAACGTTACATAACACGTCACGAATCATACCTCCTGCAACACCTGTGATGGTTCCCATGACGATGGCAACAGGTAATGGCGATCCTAAAGTTAATGACTTTTGTGTGCCTAATACGGCAAATAATGCTAGACCTAATGCATCAGCAAGAAGTAGGAAGCGTTTAGGAATACGCTTAGGCTGTCTAACAAGCAAAATAGTAAGTAAAGCCGTGATTATAATAACATATAGATAAAAGGGCTGAACGACCCAAAAAACAGGTGTTTGTAGAATAACATCTCGTATAGTACCACCACCTATAGCGGTTACAGAGGCGAGTACAACAACACCAAAGGGATCAAGTTTATATCGGCCAGCCATTAATGCTCCAGATAAAGCAAATACGATGACGCCAAAAATGTCTAGCCAGTATAAAAAATCGCTCATAATTGTATTGCTATAGTTCTAGTGGACATTTTTACCTACAACAACAGGTAAGTCAGCCTTAAGCCAACCATTCATATCACCAGTTAAGTGACGTAAATTTTTAAAACCGTTTTCTGCTAGAATGTTTTCTGCAAATGCAGCACGACGGCCTGAACGACAATAAACCACGACAGTGTTATCTTTATATTGTGATAATTTATTTAAATTATCTGCAACTGTGTCATGACTCGTATTGATAGCACCTGAAACATGTCCATCTTCATATTCTTCTGCAGAACGAACATCAAGTACTACAATGTTATGATTGGCTGATTTAAGGGCTGATAATAATTCTTGTTGTGATATTTGTGGTGTCTCACTTGCGCATGCTAGCGTGGCAAACATGCTCAACGCTATGATGATAAGTTTTTTAATTGCAAACATAATTGATTTTCCAAAAGTAAATTAAAGTTTTGACTAGGTTAGTTTTAATACAAATCATGTCTTCTCTATTAAGTATAAAGGTTTTAAATGGTTTGTATTGCTATATATTAGCAAAAACTAATTCAAAGGTACAAGCGACAAATGTAATGAAAAATAAACTAAGATAAATAATACTTTTAATCTTATTACTTCCGTGAATTATATCGGTTACTTGTGGTTGCCTTGCTAGGTCGTTAAAACTGGTTTTTCGAAGTTTATACTTACCTTGGTTTTGATCATCATACATTGCAACACCACCCAATCTCACTTCTAAACTTAAAGCTAAGAGTAGTAGGGCAATATTATTGTTCAGTTGAAAAAACATCTGTCGACTCAGACGCCAAAATAATACGAAGTTTTTTCCTATATTGGTAAAAAGTAATAATAATGCAAAAACTCTTATTGGTAGCCATTGAATAATATTAATTAAGTGTTTGCTGTAAAGGCCAAAGTGGCTGAAATTGGCGAGTTTTGTATTCCAACAATAGTGCATCTCAAGCAGTAATCGATACATAATAGCGGCTAAAGGGCCTGCTAGTAGAAATATAATGGCAACCGCGTAACCTTGTTGTAAGGTGCGTAATAATTGCATTTCGATGCAGGTCTTACTTAATCCTATACTTGATAATTGCTCCGTCTCTCTCAACACCCAAGGTTTCAGCGTTTGTTTAGCAAAGTAAGTTTGTTTAGCTGCTAGTGATTGGGCGATAGTTTTATTGACGTTAGTTAAATTAAATGAACCTATTGCGACATAAAGCAGTAGTGCTTGCCATAAAATATTTACTTCAATGAAAGCTTCAAATAAATATAAAATGATGGCGATAGGTAATAAAGTGACTAAAATAGCGATGAATCCTGCAACGGTTTGTTGCTGTGCACTATTTGTTGATTTGTTGACCTTGTCATTTAGTTTTTGACAATAAAAATGAAAAAACCGTAATGGCTCATGAGGAATAAAATGACTGATTATTGCTTTACAAATTACTACTACGAAGAGTAATAATAAACTGTAACTAAAAGCAGAAAGAGAGGTGAAATCAGCCATTGGTGTATCCGTTGAGTTTTTAGTTAATCAAGCGTTTTGCCTTCAAGGGCGGTTAGCATATTAATAACTAGTTGAGATGAGTTAACTGATGCTGTTTCTAAGTATTCATCAAATGAAGTTGGTGATTCAATACCTGCAATATCTGATAAAGAGCGAATAATAACAAAAGGAATATCAAACTGATTACAGGTGTGTGCAATAGCAGCTCCTTCCATTTCAACAGCAGCCATTGTTGGGAAATTAGCTCGAGCTTTAGCGATATCATCCTCTTTTGTCATAAAGGTATCACCTGTAGTTATCAGACCAAGCATCGCATTAATATTGTCTAATTTTTCTATACCTTCCTGTGCAGCCTTTACTAAGGTTTGATGAGGAATAAATGCTGCTGGATTAGCAGGTAGTTGGCCAATTTCATATCCAAAAGCAGTGACATCAACATCGTGATACCTAACTTCAGAACTAACTACAATATCACCCACTTTCAATGAAGGATCAAAACCACCAGCAGAGCCAGTATTAACAACAAAGTCAGGCTTAAATTTATCAATAAGGATCGCTGTTGCTAAGGCCGAAGCTACTTTACCAATACCAGATTGTACGATTACAACGTCACTGTCATCAATTTGTCCTTGATAAAAACTATAACCTGCATGGCTAATTGTTTCACAGTTGGACAGTTTTGCTTTTAAAATGGCCACTTCTGGTTCCATGGCGCCAATAATACCTGCTTTCATTTTTTATCTTCTTTATTGTGTACTGAAATATGAAAGAATTATAACCTGACTCTAACTAAAAATCTTTAGAAGACTATGCTCTGTTGAGCTTTGAGGTTATTTTGTCGCTATTCGTTGAGTATATTTACAAGGAAAGTTTTCGGCATGTAGTTCCTCAGAACAATATACTTCTACATTGTTTAATAAACTCTAGCCATGTAGCGCCATAAAACAGACGATATAGCAGAAAAATAACGGTGAAATAATTATCAACTCAAGCTTGCTAGAAAGAAAAACCAGCTGAGTTGCTGGTTTTTTATGTTATTACTGGATAATGTTAATGAGGCAATGCTGTTAAAGATTGTCCTGATAATTGTGGTGTTAACTGTGCTTGGGCTGCAGAAGGGCTTAAAACGCCGGTGTTTTTTGTACGAGGTTTTACCATAGCTGCAGGAATAACAGCACCTTTCACTTTTGGTGACGGTTTGTAGTTACCCAATAAACGAGTATTAATACACGAACGAATTTCTTCTAATGTGTAATTAGCCTTAACTTTAATGCGAAGATGAGGAATCGATGCTGCTTCCAGTGCGCCGCTAACAAACCAATCTTTTTTTATTTTGTAGCCTTTACCCTGTGTATCAACTAAATCAATAGCCCCTAGTAATTTCATTGTGTGGCGATCACAAATAACAAAGTCTAAGTACTTTCCTTCGGCATTATTTACAGCGCTTTGGCTCGCTCTATCAGATACGCCATTACGAATGGTGACGATGTCTGCTAGCTTTACTCGATTAATTACTCGGTACTTTCCACCCATAGCTTGCTCAACTAGGTTTTGAAAGTTTTTTTCTGCGGAAGTGAAAATGACTTGTTTACTATCAAAAGGAAAAGGAAAACTGTTGTCGTTTAAACGGCTTGCCAAAACAGCAACAATTACAATTAAACTGATTAAAGCAAATAATATAAGTTCCATAAACATCTCCGGCTATTCAAATTCTTGACACTTTATGCTTCATGGCGCATAAAGAATTTAACTTAATATGGTTTAAGCAGAATTTATGCCAAAAATATGTTTGATGATGTTTAGTTTGAAATAACTTTCATGGAGGATAACAGCAGCTTGTAGAGATTATTAGCTGCTGTCTAGTTTACTATTGTGTTATTCGCTTGGATATTGTGCTTTTAGTGCAGCGTATAATTGTTGTTGAAAATCGCTAGCACTGGCATCTAAATCATTAACTAGTTCAGCTAATACTTCATTGTCTTCTTTACCATGCCAAATTTTGATATAGCTACCTTCTTTATAGCCATGATCTTGACGGAAAAAGTTGAGTGTATTTTTTCCAACATATTGACGAAATAACTCATTTAAATCCATATTCATAAGTGACATACAGTCGGCTAATGCTTTAGCATCAAAAGACTTATGTGTTACTGCGGCAGAAGCTAAATTCTCTAACGCTATTTTGAAATCATTTTCGGCGGTACCTTGATGTAACTCTTTTGCTAATTTTGTTGAAATACTATCAACAGAGTCACCTTTTACTAAGCGTAGGCTTAAACCAAAATGAAAGATATCAACTAACTCTAACTGTACTTGAGCAATATCAATTTCTTGATGTTTCCACCATTTCCAACCGTGATGATCTAGCATTTCAGCACATTCAACCCAAATGGCGCGGTACCATTCATAGCCATTTTCACGCCACGTTTCACTTACGCGGCTATTCATCGCATCTTGCATGGTTAGCATTTGATTGATTTGTTGCTGGGCAACAGATAAAGCAGTAGATAATTGTTCGCTCATTTTATTCTCTGATAGTTTAATCTAGACATCGTCATTTTGCCTAAGCAAAGCTCTACTGACAAGAAAAAATATAAAATAGTCAGCCCATAAACTATTTCTTGTATGTGAGCTGAATAAAATGAATTGTGTAGTGATATATTTCTAATTTTGGCTAAATAATTTCTTTCTGACCATAGCGCGATAATCTTTTGGCGTTAATGTGAGCTTTTGTTTAAATAAGCGTGTGAGGTGTCCTTGATCTTGATAACCCACATGATAAGAAATTTCTTGAATTGACAAGTTACTTGAAGCCAGTAACTCTTTTGCGGCTTCAATTCGCAACTTCTGCCAATACTCTGTGGCGCGTAATCCTGTTGCTAATTTAAACCGTCGGGAGAAAGATCGCTGACTTAAACCAAACTGTTGTGCTATTTCAGCTAAGCTCAACTCGCTACTTAAGTTTGTACGTAACCAAAATTGAATTTGAGCGATTAGTTCATCAGGATGCCTATCTACAGCACCTTCTAAATATCGTTGCTCTTCATATGGTTTTCGTATTTCATGAGAAAAATTACCTTCTACATTCTGTGCAGCAGCACGACCATAGGTTTGACCTATAATATGAACAATTATATCGGCTAAGGCATTCAAACTGGCTGCACAATATATTCGTTCAGATTGCGTGATGAAAAAATCTGGTTTTAACGCTACTTTGGGGTAGTCACGCTTAAATTGTTCAACGTAATGCCAGTGAGTTGTAGCGCTATGATTATCAAGCAAGCCTGATTCGGCAACAAAACAGACACCAGTTCCCACTGCCAGTAAAGTTGCCCCTTGTTGCCAACAGTAATTAATCCAAGAAATTAACTTTTTATGTTTTTTGAGAATAGGCCTAGGGTTTCGCCATAAACTTGGTATTAAGATGATGTCTGGAATATGGATATCTTCAATTGGCTGTGCATTTAATGAAATGTCAGGGGATAGCGTTAAACCAGCACGTGAACTAACGACATTACCTTCTTGGCTTATTAGCTGAGTTTTTAATACTTTTGCTGATTTATTATAACGATGAGCAAATGCTTCACCTGCTAACATCATCTCTAAGGGTAAGGTTAAACCCGTAGCTAATACATGCTCATATATTACTAAACCTAAGCGCAATTCATTTTCTTTAGAAGAAGGCATAAGAAAATACTTCTAATTATCTATTTTGGCCATTATGTCATATTTTGTGGCCGTTATGGCTTATTATTTTGTATTGCATAGTTTTACACTAGCATTATTAGATTTCTTCCTCATTTTGTTAAACTAGGTTTTTTCATGACTTCATCATTACCTGTAATTATCGGCATGGGCGGCATTAACGCTGCTGGCCGTACTTCTTTTCATCAAGGATTTCGCCGTATTGTTATTGATAAAATAACGGCTGAAGCTCGCCAAGAAACTTTTATTGGCCTAGCTAGTTTGATGAAATTAGTTTCTTATAAAGAACGGAAGTTAGTTGATCAACAAGGTGAAGAAATAATACCTAGTGATGTTGAAGCAAAGTTTGGTCAGCAAATTCTTGATGGCACATTGATTAGAAAAATTGAAAAAAATCATTTTGATCCTGATGCAACTCATTGGCATCAAAAAATGCATGTTGAGCCGGGCGATAATGCAATTTGTTTTACTTTACGCGCTAAAGAACTACCTAGCCCAGTACCTCAATCGTGGCAGGTGAATGATTTAGGTAATGGTAATGTGAGTGTTGAAATTCCAAATGAATTGACTATTTTTCATGATGCATATCGCGATAACCCAATTAAGGCTGCTGGGCAAATGCCTACAGGTTTTGAACCTGGTGCTCTTTATAATAGTCGTCATCAACCACGTGGATTACAAGCGACTATTTTTGCTGCTACAGATGCAATACGTTCAACGGGTATTGAATGGGATGCTATTTTAAATGAAATTAACCCTGACCAAGTAGGTACTTACTCCGCCTCTGTTGTAGGTCAAATGCATCAAGAAGGTTTAGGTGGTTTACTAAAAAGTCGTCTTTCAGGTTCAAGAGTTAGTACAAAACAGTTGGCATTAGGGTTAAATACTATGCCAACAGACTTCATTAACGCTTATGTTATTGGCAATGTTGGCACAACATCAACGTCTTCTGGAGCTTGTGCTACCTTTTTGTATAATTTGCGCTCTGCGGTACAAGATATTCAAGCAGGTCGAATTCGTGTTGCTGTTGTTGGCAGCTCTGATGCGCCAGTAACGCCTGAAGTTATTGAAGGGTTCGGCAACATGAGCGCGTTAGCCAACGAAGAAGGGCTGAAAAAATTAGATAATAGTGATACTGCTGATCATCGCCGTACTAGTCGACCATTTGGTGAAAACTGTGGCTTTACTATAGGCGAAGGTGCTCAGTGTATCGTGTTAATGGATGACGCATTAGCGATAAAAATGGGCGCAAAAGTAATGGGCTCTGTTGCCGATGTTTTTGTTAATGCTGATGGTTATAAAAAATCGATTACAGCTCCTGGTCCAGGTAATTATATTACTATGGCAAAATCAGTTGCCTTAGTTCAAAAAGTATTAGGTAAAGAGTCACTACAACAACGTAGCTTTATTTTGGCTCATGGGTCAAGTACACCACAAAATCGTGTTACAGAGTCTTTAATATATGATCGTATTGCGACAAGCTTTGATATTAATAACTGGCCAGTTGCAGCACCAAAAGCATTTGTTGGACATACAATTGGTCCAGCTAGTGGCGATCAAATGGCAATGGCATTAGGCGTTTTTAATGACAATATAATGCCTGGTGTAACGACTATTGATAAAGTCGCTGATGATGTTCATAACGATCGTTTAAATATTGCTACAGATCATTGGAGCTGTGGTGATATGGATGTTGCTTTCATCAACTCTAAAGGCTTTGGTGGTAATAACGCTACTGCTGCTGTATTTTCACCTAAAGTAACGTTAACTATGATGGCTAAACGTTACAGTGAACAAGAAATGAATGAGTATCAGCAAAAGTTATCACTTGTAGAACAAGCTCAAGAGGATTATCGCCTACGTGCTAATCAAGGTGAGTTTGATGTTATCTATAAGTTTGGTAAAGGGTTGTTAGATGAGGCAGCTATTGAAATTAATAATGATAGCTTAAGTTTTGCTGAATTTAAGTACGCTATTGATTTGCCTTCAGAGAACCCATTTGCTGATATGGTGTAAACGGGCAGTTTACTAAGCACGTTTTAGAAATAATAAAAAAGGCAGCTTCAATTGAAGCTGCCTTTTTTCTTGAATATCGACGTTATTATTGCGCTATTTTTACTCGAATTCTATTTTTTGCAACTCTTGTTTCATGTAAAGCAGAAATTGCAGATTCAGCTGCTTTATCATCAGGCATTTCAACAAAAGCAAAGCCTTTTGATTTACCTGTTTCTTTATCTAAAACCAAATCACATTCTGTAACAGAGCCGTGATTGGCGAACAAGGTACGAATTTCTTGTTCCGTTGTTGAGCGTGATAGGTTGCGAACTAGAAGTTTCATAATGGGCCATGTAGTAATTAATTATTGCGAACTGAATTGTCTCATATATTTGCAATAGACTAAATTATTTTGTCCCTTTTAATCAGTTATTCATTATCGGAGGATTAAATTAACGATAGTGTATAAAAACTGTTTACTTTTTAGTCTTATACTTATATAGTCTCGCCGTTATATACTCTCCTCTCGTTTATTTAACTGATTATCTTCTATGATAATCCATGTTTTGCCTTTCCCTTTCACAGTCAGTCATTACTCAAATTATTCATGCGTTTCAACGCAAATTTAAAAGAGTTCAATTATGTCTTATACCTATCAAGGTACGATTTATTCAATTAAATCACCAATAAGCTCCATTTCAGTTAACAAGCATAACATTGCTGTTACCGACCAAAATGGTTCTAAGTTAATTAAATTTACCAACGTTACCGATTCAAAACGTTTTTTAGCGTGGGTTTATAAAATTTAGTTAAATAGCCAAATCACTTCAGCATACAAACTTGTAAGTTGAAGTGATTTAACAACAAACTAGCTGTACTATTTTTATTACTTAAATTCACTTTCTTTAAAAAATATGGGTTAATTGACTTAATCAATGCTTTTTTTAAGTGACTTAGCAATATTCGCTTGTCTCGCGTCCATTAAGTTTTGAATATTATTCGCATCTTCATATCTGTCTCTTATACACATCTGACGCTGCCGACGAAGAGGATAG
>OJGT01000139.1_pt1 | contig 13885 bp, 12 predicted proteins | sample 1595031 | NCBI WGS metagenome assembly OJGT01 (sample SAMN05416857, study PRJEB24817) | seawater metagenome | isolation source: Sea water | place: Canada:Atlantic | collected 2013-11 | reverse complement strand
TTCTTTAATTGTTTTTCACTGTACTCTAACTTTTTATAATCTTTACCCGCAGCATCAGCAAGCTCTGCAGGCATATAGTTTTCATCATGCTTGGCTAATACTTCACTGGCTTCCACATATAACTCACCAGATGAGCCACGTGTTAATGTACCATTAGCAACAATACCTTGTCCTTCACGGAATAAATCAGGCAAAATACCTTCGTAATGAACACTGATCATAGGATCACTATCATTAAAAACGATTGGCATTTTCATATCTGATAAGCTAAATGACACCTTTAAATTTTCTGGATTACGTTTAACAGTATTAGGTACTACTAATCCGCCAATTCTAATACGTTGGCCAACTTGAGGCTTAATACCTGAATCTTTTTTCCCTTGGGTGATTTCAGCAGGCGTATAGAATAAATCTATATTCTGGCTTAATGCATAAAGTACTAAGCCCGCAACAACGGCTATACCAACTAAAACTGAACCAACAATAGTTAAACGTTTTTTACGACGTGGATTCATTCTGTAACCTCTTCAGACTGTGATGTTTTTAACTGTTTTTCTTTACTATCGCGCTGTTTACGTACTTGGCGAAGTTTGTCTTCTCTTAATTTACGTTGAGCAATATTTTTAATAACTCTTTTATGACTTGTAACGGAAGTTATCGTTAGAACAATGAGTAATGCCGCGGCAACACCATAGGATAACCAGACATAAAAGCCGTATCCACCCATGTCAATAAAAGCACTAAAGCTATCAAACATCATTGGCTTTCTCCTGAGCTAATTGTTGAGAAACTAAGGTTCTGACCCAAGGTCTAATACTGTTTCTTGCTAAAATCTCACTGCGAAAACGGATACAAATAATAACGCTAACCAGTAGAATAAAACCTAGGAAACAGAATAAAAATGGCCATAGCATATCAACAGACATTGAGGGTTTACCCAGCTTACTAACTGTAGAACCCTGATGTAAAGTGTTCCACCATTCTACAGAGTACTTAATAATAGGTAAGTTAATTACGCCAACCAAGGTTAATATACCAGCAGCTTTTCCTGCCAAGTTTTTGTCTTCAAAAGCGTTATGTAAAGCAATTACCCCTAAATATAAGAATAATAAAATAAGTTCTGAGGTTAATCGAGCATCCCATATCCACCAAGTACCCCACATAGGTTTACCCCATGCAGCACCGGTAAAAAGTGCTATCGCTGTAAAGGTTGCTCCTACTGGTGCCATTGCAGCGGCAGAAGCATCAGATAATTTAAACTGCCATACTAAGCTGGTAAAAGCAGCAATTGCCATACCAAAATAAATGCCCATAGAAAGTGATGCAGCAGGAACATGAATGTAAAAAATACGAAAGCTATCACCTTGTTGGTAGTCAGCAGGTGCAAAGGCTAAAGCCCATATTAACCCTATAGATAATAGTAGTGCGGCTAAGGCACTTAACCAAGGAATTATCTTTCCTGCAAAGTGATAAGACACTTCTGGATTTGCGTAAGGGTGTAACCATTTCCACATAGTCTATGTTCTCTAATTAATTTGTACTGACTTTCAACGCAGCACCAACAGCAAAAGGAGCTAACGTTAATGAACCAAAAAATAGCGCTGCAATTATAGCAAGTTGACCACTATAAGGTAAACCGAGTGATGCCGTATCTATAGCGCTAGTAGCAAAAATTAAGACTGGTATATATAAAGGCAATACCAATAAGCTTAATAATACACCACCTTTTTTAATGCCAACAGTTAAGGCTACGCCGATAGCGCCAAGTAAGCTTAATACTGGGGTACCAAGTAATAGCGTTAAAATTAAAGCGGTATAGCTTTGTTCATTTAAATGTAATAGTACAGCTAATAATGGGGCGATTAAAATGAGTGGTAAACCAGTAATTAACCAATGAGCAACAATTTTCGCTAGCACCAAGATAAAAACAGGGTGTGGGCTTAATAACATTTGCTCTAAAGAGCCATCACTATGATCAGATTTAAACAATCGGTCTAAAGATAATAGTGTTGATAAAAGTGCGGCAACCCAAATAATACCAGGTGCTATTCTACTTAATGTTTGCGCTTCAGGGCCTATACCTAAAGGAAATAAAGTGACAACAATAACAAAAAATAACAACGGATTGATAATGTCATCTTTGTGACGCATGGCAATAGTTAAGTCGCGTTTAAGCACTAAAGAAAAAACAGCACGATAAGATAAATTTGCTACTGACATGCTATATTCGACTCTTTTCTAAAGTTAAACTTAGGTATTTATTATTCATAACTTACTATTCACCCATATAATCTAAAGTGATTTTTCTTACTTGCGAAGGTGAAAAGGTAAGTAAGTCTTGGTGAGTCGTTAAAATAACACAGCCACCTTGCTTAATATGTTCTTTAAATAATTGTTCTAATGAATGAACACCTTGTTTATCTATTGCAGTAAAGGGTTCATCTAAAATCCAAATTTTGGCACTTGATTTATATAATCTTGCTAATGAGATGCGTCGATGTTGGCCTGCACTTAAATGAGATGCCAAACTGTCTTCAAAGCCGGCTAAATTCACTAAAGATAAAGTTTCTTCTATTTCATCTGCGTTATTATGTAAACCGTGCAAAGTAAGGTTAAAGTTTAAGTTTTCTTCTGCGCTCATTTCACCTTTTACACCGGGTAAATGTCCCAAATAAAGTAGATTTTGGTGAAACTCTTCGCGAGATTGAGTAATTAACTGTTTTTTGTAATAAATCTCACCTTCATAAGGCTGAGATAAACCCGCTAAAATACGTAATAAACTGGTTTTTCCTGAGCCGTTTGGCCCTTCAACTTGAACAATATCACCTGCACTAATTTCAAAAGCTAATTGATCAAACAGTAAACGTTCTTCGCGAATACACGTAAGATTAGAGGCACTGATTAAAGCAGATTCAGTATTGGCTGCTAAATTGACTGACAAGGGAAATATATACTCTTTAACATGTTGAAATTATCTGACAAAGTCTAACCTATGTTCTTAAGCTTTATTTTGATGCAGATCGTTTTTTGATTTGGATCGTGTCATTACATTGCGCAATATCATACCATAGCTCTATTAAAATCGAATAATAAATACGATGAGTAAAATTGTAACATTAAGAAACAATTGTCTTCGCAATAAGCCTGAACTTAGCTAAAAATGTGCTAGAATTGCGCCACTATTTTTAGCTTGATGTTTTTTTATTCATATTGAGAAGAATAGAAAAAGCTAAAATCGTATTAAGAGTAAACGGAGAAATAAATGAATCCTGACGTGGTACCTCAAATATTACCTCATCTGCTGCCTGAACTTGGTCACCTAGCTTTGGTTATTGCTTTTGCTTTTGCCATGTGTTTAAGCATAGTACCTTTACTTGGTGTACATAGTTCACAAACTAAGTTGATGAGTTATGCTAAGCCTCTTACCTTTGGTATGTTTATTTTTACTGGAATTAGTATCTGTATTTTAGCTTACAGCTTTGTACTTGATGACTTTTCTATTAAATATATTGCTAGCCATTCAAACAGTCATTTGCCTTATTATTTTAAAATAAGTGCTGTTTGGGGAGGACATGAAGGTTCATTATTGTTGTGGGTTTTTTCTTTAACCGCATGGACAATGGCTGTTGCATCGTTTTCAAAAAATGTTGAGCAAGAGTTTATTGCACGTGTGTTAGCCGTCATGGGAATGATTGCTGTTGGTTTTATTGCCTTTACTCTACTTACTTCTAATCCTTTTGAGCGCCTTTGGCCTAATGTGCCTATGGAAGGGCGTGATTTAAATCCGTTATTACAAGATGTTGGTTTAATTATTCATCCTCCATTATTGTACCTAGGTTATGTTGGTTTTGCCGTTGCTTTTGCTTTTGCGGTTGCCGCGTTAATGTCAGGTAAAATGGATGCTGCTTGGGCTCGTTGGTCACGTCCATGGACTGTTGGTGCTTGGATGTTTCTTACTTTAGGTATTGCGCTAGGTAGTTGGTGGGCATACTACGAACTTGGCTGGGGCGGATGGTGGTTCTGGGATCCTGTTGAAAATGCTTCTTTTATGCCTTGGCTTGTGGGTACTGCGTTAATTCATTCATTAGCAGTAACAGAAAAACGTGGAACATTTAGAAACTGGACAGTATTACTGGCAATATTTGCTTTTAGTTTAAGTTTGTTAGGCACATTTTTAGTACGTTCTGGCGTCATTACGTCGGTGCATTCTTTCGCTGCTGATCCTTCTCGCGGTATCTTTATTCTATTTATTTTAGCGATAGCAGTTGGTGGTTCACTGACGTTGTATGCTTTTAGAGCAAGTAATGTGGCTAGCTTTAGTCGATTTGCTCTGTATTCTCGTGAAACTGCATTACTTTTATGTAATATCATTTTAGTTGTATCTGCAACTACCGTGCTGTTAGGAACTTTATATCCTTTACTTGTTGATGCGTTAGGTTATGGAAAAATATCTGTAGGACCGCCGTACTTTAATGCTGTATTTGTTCCAATAATGAGTGTGTTATTTTTAATTATGGGAATAGGGCCTCTTATTCGCTGGAAAAAAGCTAAAAAAGGTGAGCTTCGTAAGCAGTTAGTTCAACCTTCAGTACTTAGTATAGTTTTTGGTTTGTTATTTCCGTTTCTTTATGCCGGTGAATTTAATGCCTTGGTTGCTATGGGGATAACTTTAGCATCATGGGTTTTCTTAGTTGTTATTAAAGATTTAGTAAACCAATATCGCATTAGATCATCACTGGGCTTAAGTCAGTGGGGAATGACTATAGCGCATGCTGGTATTGCCGTTACTATTGTGGGCGTTACACTGGTTTCAAGTTATGAAAGTGAAACTAACGTAAAAATGGCGGTAAATGAAAGTGTAGTCATATCAGGTTACCAAATAGAGTTTAATGGAATTAAACATGTTGAAGGACCAAACTATAGTGCTGAGCAAGGACAAATTAATGTGTATAACGTTAATGATGGTAGTGAGAACAGCTTTGTAACCTTATTAAAGCCTGAACGTCGTGCTTATAGAGTGCAAACAATGGGAATGACTGAAGCGGGCATTGATCCAGGTTTGTTTAGAGATATCTATGTTGCTTTGGGTGATCCTCTTGATGATGGTGCTTGGGCTATTCGTGTTCACTATAAACCTTTTGTTCGTTGGATTTGGCTTGGCGCTATTTTTATGGCTATTGGCGGCATTTTAGCCATGATGGATAAACGCTATCGTGTTGCTAAAAAAGGCAAAAATATGGCAAGTACAGCAAATGATAAAAATAGTATTAGTAATAGCAAACCAGTTTCGGAGTTGTCATAGTGAATAAAGTTATTCGTTTTTTACCACTTATTTTAGTTCTAGCGTTAGGTGTTGTACTTTATCGTGGTTTATCTTTAAATCCACAAGATATGCCATCAGCACTTGTTGGCAAAACGATGCCTGAATTTTCGTTATTAACGTTAAATGATGAAACTAGAACAGTAACTAATGCTGACTTAGTGGGTGATATTGTTTTACTAAATGTATGGGCTACATGGTGTCCAACGTGTAAATATGAACATCCTTATTTACTAGAGTTAGCGAATAATGAGCAATTAAAGCCTCATGTAAAACTGTATGGAATAAACTATAAAGACGAACGTTTAGCAGCGCAAAAATGGTTGCAGCATTATGAAGATCCTTATCATTTTTCTATTTTTGATGAGCAGGGTACATTAGGCTTAGATCTTGGTGTATTCGGTGCGCCCGAAACTTTTGTTATGGATCATCATGGCATTATTCGCAAACGCTTTGCAGGTGCTATTGATACTCGCGTATGGCGTAAAGAGTTTGAACCGCTCATAAAACAGTTAATTCTAGAAAAGCAGCAGGGTAAATAAACATGTTAAATAGAGTGTTATTCATTGTAGCCTTGGCTGTTAGCTGCTTCTTTATGGCTAGTGTCGCTACCGCAAGCCCAGTCGAAACATTTGAATTTAGAGATGAAGTAACTAAAGTACGCTTTCAAGCTTTAAGTAAAGAGTTACGTTGCCCTAAATGTCAAAACCAAAACTTGGCTGATTCTAACTCGGCCATTGCTATTGATTTACGCCGTGAACTTTACGAGTTATTGCAACAAGGTAAAGCTGATAGCGAAATAATTGATTTTATGGTTTCTCGTTATGGCGAGTTTGTTTTATATCGTCCTCGTGTTTCAAGTGTGACTTATATCCTTTGGTTTGGCCCTGCTTTATTAATTTTAATTGGCGTTATTGTGGTGATTTTCATTTTACGAAAAAAACCTGCTGCTAAAGTAGATCTTGCATTAAATGCGAAGCAGCAAGATAAGCTAAATCAATTACTACAAAGCGATAAAGAAAACGCTAACCAAAAATCAAATAACGATAAAAAAGATAAAGAGTAGTTACCCCTTATGGAAATAGTATTAATTGTCCTTGTTTTTATTGCCATGCTTTTGTATATCGTTTGGTTACCTTTTTTTAAAAGCTTACGAACAGGTGAAAATAGCAACGCTGCTTCAGAAAGCGCTAAAGCGAATTTACGTGATGAAACCAATGTTGAACTTTATAAAGAACATAAAGCTGAGATTGAGAAAGATTTTAGTGATGGCGGTATTGACGAAGAAAACTATCAATATTTATTAGCTGAACTTGATAATAGTTTGTTGCAAGATATTGATGCAGCTGAAAAAGAGTCAAAAGTTGTTGTAAGTAATAAGAGCATTAGTGTGTTGTGGCCTTTATTTTTGTCTTTATTTATTATTGCTTTCTCTATTGCACTGTATATAAAGCAAGGCACATTAACAGCATTATTGACAACACCAAATGTTGAACATGCAACGCAACAAGAGCAAATGTCAGAAGAGCAAAGAGCGCAAGTTCAACAAGAGCAAATACTAGATTATATTAAGAAATTACAGCAGCATTTAGAGGCAAATGAAGATGATGCTGAAGCTTGGTATAACTTAGGACAGACACTTGTAAGTGCAGGTGAGTTTAATATGGCAATATCAGCATACAAGCAAGTGATCCGTATTGAAGGTGAACAAGCTGATTTATTAGGTGCCATTGCACAAGCTCATTACTACAGTAAAAACCAAAAAATTGACGAACAAGTACAAAGCTTTATTGATAGAGCATTGGCATTAGATATCAACGATCCATCAACTAATATATTACTTGGAATGCACAACTTTATAAGCAAAGAATATGAAAAAGCGATCGAACATTGGCAACGTGTGATTGATGCTAAAAGACAAGGGGTTAATTCAAGTGCATTGCAAGAAGCGGTTGATGAAGCTAAAAGTCGTCTCGGCATACCTAAAGAAAAGAGTAATAGCGTAGTTCAGGCAATCACTGAAGGGCCAAAACTAAGTGTTCATGTTAGTTTGTCAGATACGGTTAACGAGCAATTAGCTCAAGGGGAAGACAGAGTTGTATTTGTTTATGCCATCCCAACTGATGGACAACGTATGCCATTAGCTGCTGTAAAATTAATGGCCAGTGATTTGCCTAAAGTTATTGCTTTAACTAATGAAAGTGCCATGTCACCAGCAAGTAATCTAAGTAGCGTTAGCAATGTAAATATATACGCTATTGTATCTAAATCTGGTGGTGTAGGAATAAAACCGGGTGATTTTAAAGCTGAGATTCAAAATATTCCAGTGGATAAAACAGAGACAATTAACCTAATTGTTGATAGCTTCGTAGAATAGTTTTTAGCGATAAATGCTTTGAACAATGAGAGTTTATAAGGGAACAGTAATAGATGAAGTCACGTTTTAGTGCAAAAAAAAATGACGCTAATCCGCGCAGTATAAGTAACGCAACGGAGAAAGTTGGCGTATTATTAACAAATTTAGGATCACCTAGCGAGCCAACAACGACGGCAGTACGTGATTACTTACGTGAGTTTTTATCTGATCCACGAGTTGTAGAAATACCGCGTGTGATTTGGATGTTAATTCTCCATGGAATCGTTTTACGTTTTCGTCCTAAAAAGTCAGCTAAACTTTATCAAAGTGTTTGGACAGAGCATGGTGCACCTTTATTGGTTATTAGCCGAGCTCAACAACAAAAAGTAGCGGACCAAATACAGCAGCAATACGGTGATGATGTCATCGTTGATGTAGCAATGCGCTATGGTGAACCGTCAATAAGTAATGTATTACAAAAGTTTCAACAACAAGGCGTGGATAAGCTCATCGTATTGCCTTTGTATCCGCAATATGCAGGCCCAACAACGGCTTCTACTTTTGATGCTGTTAGTAAAGAATTACAGAAATGGCGATATGTACCAAGCGTTAACTTTATTAATACTTACCATAACAACCCTTTGTATATAAAAGCGTTAGCAAACTCTGTTAGTGAACATGTGGCTGAAAAAGGGATACCTGATAAGTTAGTACTTTCTTATCACGGCATGCCAGAGCAATTTTATCAATGGGGTGATCCTTATTATGAGTTTTGTAAGATAACTACCGAATTGCTAAAAGAAGAGTTAATAGCACGTGCTTCAGGTTTAACAGATGATAGCTTTGTGATGACATTTCAATCACGATTCGGTAAAGCAAAATGGTTACAACCATATACGGATGAAACTCTTGCTTCATTAGCCAAAGGAAGCAGCAAGCATATTGCTATTATTAGTCCTGCTTTTAGTGCTGATTGTTTAGAAACATTAGAAGAATTAGAAAGTGAAAATCGTGAAATATTTATGGATGCAGGTGGGGAGCAGTACCATTACATTGGTGCTTTGAACGATCGTGACGATCATATCTCTGCACTTCTTAATATACTAACGCCTCTTTTAAGTGATAAACAAAGCTAAGTAAATACATCGTAAAATATTTCATTATATTGTAAGTATATTTTTCGGTGTTACCTATCAATCACCTAACGCAAGTCAATATTACACTGTATATTGACTTACTGTGTAAATACACAGTAAAATATTGTGATGAGTACTTTGTCACATAAAAACACCCGTGTAAAAAAGATAATCCATGTTGACATGGATTGCTTTTATGCTGCTGTTGAAATGAGAGACTTTCCTGAGTATCGAAATATCCCATTAGCTGTTGGTGGAGATGGGCCTCGAAGTGTACTTTGTACTTGTAATTATATTGCTCGTAATTTTGGTATTCGCTCTGCTATGTCAGCAATTAAAGCTAAGCAGCTTTGCCCAGAATTAAAAATTGTACATGGACGCATGGCTGTTTATAAGGAAGTTTCTAATCATATCCGAGAAATATTTTCTCGCTATACCGACTTGATTGAACCGCTTTCTCTTGATGAAGCGTACCTTGATGTATCTAACACCACAAAGTGTCAGGGTAGTGCTACCTTAATTGCAGAGCAAATTCGCGCTGATATATACAACGAATTAAATTTAACTGCATCGGCAGGTATTGCTCCAAATAAGTTTATTGCCAAAATTGCTAGTGATGAGAATAAGCCAAACGGACAGTGTGTTATACCGCCAGATAAAGTCCCTAGTTTTGTCGATAAGCTTTCCTTAAAAAAGATTCCCGGTATAGGCCCTAAAACCTTCCAAAAATTGCAACAAGCAGGCTTCTCAAATTGCAGTGATGTAAGAGCCAGCTCTATTGCCAATTTAACGCCAATAGTTGGTAAATTTGCTAGTAGTTTGTTTCAAAAAGCTCATGGTATTGATCATCGTGAACTTGAAGTAAGTAGACAACGTAAATCATTAGCTATTGAAACAACGTTAGCATTAGATATTTACACTGAAAAAGAATGCTTAGTAGTAGTTGAACAATTATTACCTAAGCTATTAATACGTTTAGCTAAAGTGAATAATCTTAAAGTAATTCGTCAAGGCATTAAGCTTAAATTTAATGATTTTACCCAAACAACTGTTGAACAACAAAGCAATATACCTGATCAAAACACCTATAAAACACTATTAACGAAAGCGCATATAAGGGCTGTCAAAAATGGTAAACAACGTGGTATCAGGTTGGTGGGATTAACACTTGGGTTTGCAGAGCCTCAAATTGATTCCCATCAAGGTGAACAACAGATGGAACTACCTCACTTTTAGCCATCATTTAAGTCAAAAAATATCGTATTGCGGATTCTCCTGCTGTCCCAATTAATGTTATATTGAGCATGATTATTAAACAGAAACCTGTTTGCTTAAGAATCAGTGAATTATTGCAGGAAAATTGCGAAATTGATTGGTATCTTCAAGTAGAGCTTGCGTATAATAAGTGCTTTGGTAAAAGTGCCTAAGAAAAGTAAGCCAACCATTATGATTTATACAGCACCGATTACTTTCATACATTGAAACTATTACGGTGATAATAACTTTCACTAGTAACTAACCGTTGAACAAACAGATTGATTAAGGTTCCCATGATTAAAAGCACCGCTGAAGTACGTCAGGCATTTTTAGATTTTTTTGCCACGAAACAACATCAAATAGTTAAAAGTAGTTCATTAGTTCCGGGCAATGATGCCACTTTACTTTTTACCAATGCCGGTATGGTGCCTTTTAAGGATGTATTTTTAGGTGCTGAAAAACGTAGTTATACACGTGCTACATCTGCACAGCGTTGTGTTCGTGCGGGTGGCAAGCATAATGATTTAGAAAATGTTGGCTATACTGCACGTCATCATACTTTTTTTGAAATGCTTGGAAACTTTAGCTTTGGTGATTACTTTAAAGAAGATGCCATACGCTTTGCGTGGGAATTTTTAACAGGTGTTTTAGGTTTACCAAAAGAAAAATTATTAGTTACCATTTATGAAAGTGATGAAGAAGCATTTTCTTTTTGGAAAAATGAAATTGGTATTCCAGAAGATAAAATCATTAGAATTGGCGATAAATCACCAGATAAAAAGTTTGATTCTGATAATTTTTGGTCAATGGGTGATACTGGGCCATGTGGTCCTTGTTCTGAAATATTTTATGATCACGGTGCAGATATTTGGGGTGGCCCTCCAGGTTCTCCTGAAGAAGATGGTGACCGTTTCATTGAAATTTGGAACATTGTATTTATGCAATTTAATCGCCAAGCTGATGGTGAGATGCAACCATTACCAAACCCGTCTATCGATACAGGTATGGGTTTAGAGCGTATTTCAGCAATTATGCAAAATGTACACAGTAACTATGAAATTGATCTTTTCCAAGCATTAATAAAAGATACGGCTAACTTACTTGAGTGTAACGATTTAGATAATAAATCATTACGTGTTATTAGTGACCATATTCGTTCATGTAGCTTTTTAATTGTGGATGGTGTTGTGCCATCAAATGAAGGTCGTGGTTATGTACTACGCCGCATTATTCGCCGTGCAATTCGCCACGGTCATAAACTAGAAGCTAAAGGTCACTTCTTTCATAAATTAGTAAGCTCACTAGTTGAGCAAATGGGTGAAGCTTACCCTGAGTTGGTTCAACAGCAACCAATTATTGAAAAGCTATTAAGAATTGAAGAAGAACAATTTGGTCGTACTTTAGATCGCGGTATGATTTTACTTGAAGACATTTTAGCTAATTTAGATGGCGATACTATCAAGGGCGATGATGTCTTTAAATTGTATGACACTTATGGTTTTCCAGCTGATTTAACGGCAGATATTGCACGTGAACGTCAATTAAATATTGATCATAATGGTTTTGATATAGCGATGGGATTACAACGAGAACGAGCTCAGCAAGCTAGCCAGTTTGGTACTGACTATAACCAACAATTAAAATCAGATCATAAAACTGGATTTAAAGGCTATGGTAGCAACTCTTATTCAGCAACCATTGTAGAGCTATTTAATAGTAATGAAGCTGTTAGCCAATTAAATGCAGGCGAGCAAGGATTGGTGATTTTAGATAATACTCCTTTCTATGCTGAATCTGGCGGACAAGTAGGTGATTCAGGTTTATTACACCTTGATGGTGGCGTGTTTGAAGTAAAAGATACCATTAAATTAGGCAATGCATACGCCCATAGTGGCATCGCTCGTACTGATGTTGGTTTAAATCGACGCGTTAAAGCGGAAATTGATATTGAGCGTCGTGCTGCTATTGTTAAAAACCATACCGCAACTCATATTTTACATGCTGCATTACGTAAAGTATTAGGTGAGCATGTAACTCAAAAAGGTTCATTGTGTGATAGTGAGAAGCTTCGCTTTGATTTCTCTCATTTTGAAGGCTTAACTGAGCAGGAATTAAAATCAGTAGAACAAATTGTTAATGATGAAATTCGTCGTAATCATCTTCGTGAAACGGAATTAATGTATATAGAAGATGCCAAAGAAAAAGGTGCAATGGCACTGTTTGGTGAAAAATACGATGATGAAGTTCGAGTTGTTACATTAGGTGATTTTTCTACTGAATTGTGTGGTGGTGTTCATGTTGAACGTACAGGTGATATTGGTTTATTAAAAATTGTATCTGAATCAGGCATTGCCGCAGGTGTTCGTCGAATAGAAGCGGTCACAGCAACATGTGCATTAGCTTATGTTAATGATCAAAGCTTAACGTTAACGAAAGTTGCAAGTTTAGTTAAATCTGATGTAGCAAACGTTGGTAATAAAGTTGAACAATTAATTGCACGCTCTAAGCAATTAGAGAAAGAGATCAGTACTCTTAAACAAGCTCTTGCAGCACAAGCGGGTTCAGATTTAATAAACTCTGCTATTGAAATTAACGGTATAAAGGTACTTATTGCTGATTTAGATGGCGTTGAAAGTAAATCATTACGTGGCATGGTAGATGAACTTAAAAATAAAATGCAATCAGGTATTATTATGTTAGCTACAGCCAACGACAATAAAGTTGGTTTAATTGCAGGTGTAACCAAAGATCTAATAGGGCAAGTGAAAGCCGGCGAATTAGTTAATATGGTTGCACAACAAGTTGGCGGTAAAGGTGGTGGTAGACCTGATATGGCACAAGCAGGTGGTACTCAACCTGAAAACATAACTAGCGCACTTGCATCAGTGCAGCCATGGTTAGCAGAAAAGCTCGCTTAATAAGCTTATAATGCTTCAAATTTTAAAGGTCGCTTGATTGTAATTAAGCGGCCTTTTTTTATTTCAATATTTTTTAGTTCTATTTTGTTCAAAAATAATAAAATAGAATAAGAAAATATCTTTAAATTTTGACTAAAGTCAATATGTTTTTGATAGAATAGGGAATACTTTAATCAAGTATGACGTATTGGAACGGAATACTGATTAAAAGGTGGATTTTTTCATAATATTAACTATTACTAATAAGGTATTATGGAAAAATAGACTAACTTTATATATTACTAGCTTATGTATATTTATTTAGTGATTCTCAATTTTAGAAAAGGAAGATACAAATGTTAATATTAACCCGACGTGTTGGTGAAACATTAATGATTGGTGACGAAGTTACTGTAACGGTATTAGGTGTTAAAGGTAATCAAGTTAGAATTGGTGTTAATGCACCAAAAGAAGTATCTGTACACCGTGAAGAAATTTACATGCGTATACAAGCAGAGAAAGATGACCCAGAGACATCAGGTAACGTATAAAAGCATTTTTATATAACTATGATGACTTTTAAAAACACCACATTTGTTGGTGTTTTTTTATGCCTGATGCTTTTTAATGGTCGAAAAATATCATTATTGTTTGAATTGTCAGCAAACAGTTAAAAATCAAAAATAAATGAACAAAAAGGTTTGACATATTTTTAGGATCCATTATTATTCGCACCACTGGAGAGGTGGCCGAGTGGCCGAAGGCGCTCCCCTGCTAAGGGAGTATCTGGTTTATAGCCGGATCGAGGGTTCGAATCCCTCCCTCTCCGCCATTTTTACTTTGTGAAAATGGATGTGTATCTTTAGACTAAGATGTAAAACATAGTTTATTGCGGACGCGTAGCTCAGCTGGATAGAGT
>OJGT01000138.1_pt1 | contig 14089 bp, 10 predicted proteins | sample 1595031 | NCBI WGS metagenome assembly OJGT01 (sample SAMN05416857, study PRJEB24817) | seawater metagenome | isolation source: Sea water | place: Canada:Atlantic | collected 2013-11 | reverse complement strand
TGTTGATGAATTTTGCTAAAAGTTCGTTATGGAACTTAGGATCTGGCAATATTTTTCGTTGCCCTACGACGCGTCTTCTTGGCATCTTAATTCTCCGTTATATTCAGGATAAACCCAAAATGTAATATGTTATTTGGCCTTACTTAACGTTTCTATTCTTTAGCTTACTCATAAGCTAAGAAAGGGAAACTTAAGATTTAGGTCGTTTAGCACCGTATTTAGAACGGCCTTGTCTTCTGTCGCTTACACCTGAACAATCCAGTGCACCACGAACGGTGTGGTAACGCACACCTGGTAAATCTTTAACACGACCACCGCGAATCAAAATAACGCTATGCTCTTGTAAGTTGTGACCTTCACCACCGATGTATGAAGTTACTTCGAAGCCGTTAGTTAAACGAACACGAGCAACTTTACGTAATGCTGAGTTAGGTTTTTTTGGTGTAGTTGTATACACACGAGTACATACGCCACGACGTTGTGGACAAGCTTGTAACGCTGGAACGTTACTTTTAGTTACTTGTCTTACACGTGGTTTACGTACTAATTGGTTAATAGTTGCCATTAAATAGCTCCCGATTAGTTAAATTTGTGTAAATTCCAATCAATGGGGAAATTTACACCCTTATAAACGTGAAAATCCGCGACTCTAGATTCTATACGCAAGTGGTACGGAATATAGGGTCGCGGAATTCTATAGGTCAAGCTTTAACCTGTCAAGCTTTACTCGCATTAGACAGGTTAAACATCAGCTTTTCAGCGATTTTCTATCTACTATTCACCCGTAGAAGATAAATCTGCATTCAAGGCATCAGTTAATGCTTGCGCTGCGTCGTCAGCTGATACTGTTACTTCTTCTTCAGGAACAGCGTTTTTAGCACGCGCACGTTCTTGATGATAAGAATAACCAGTACCTGCTGGGATTAAGCGACCAACAATAACGTTCTCTTTCAAGCCACGAAGTTTGTCTTTCTTACCAGCTACTGCTGCTTCAGTAAGTACACGCGTCGTTTCTTGGAAAGATGCCGCCGAGATGAATGACTCAGTTGCTAATGATGCTTTTGTAATACCCATCATTTGCATTTCGTATTCAGCTGGTTGCTTGCCTGCAGCTTCTAACTCACGGTTAGAAATGTTTACGCGCGCAACTTCAACGATTTCGCCTTTAAGGAAGTTACTGTCACCAGCGTCTAAGATCTCACACTTGCGGATCATTTGACGAACAATAACTTCGATGTGCTTATCGTTAATTTTAACACCTTGTAAACGGTATACTTCTTGTACTTCGTTCACAATGTAGTTAGCAACTGGAGCAACACCACGTAGACGTAAGATATCATGTGGAGACTCTGGACCATCGGCAATAACTTCACCTTTCAGTACAGATTCGCCTTCAAACACGTTCAATTGACGCATTTTAGGAATCATCTCTTCGTATACTTCACCACTCGGCTGAGTGATTAGTAAACGCACTTTACCTTTCGTTTCTTTACCAAAACCGATAATACCTGTCTTCTCAGCCAAGATAGCTGGAAGTTTAGGCTTACGCGCTTCAAATAAATCAGCAACACGTGGAAGACCACCGGTAATATCACGAGTTTTCGAAGACTCTTGAGGAATACGTGCTAACGCATCACCGATGCTAACTTCTGCACCATCTTCTAGGTTTACAATCGCGTTACCCGGTAAGAAGTATTGTGCAGGAATTTCAGTACCCGCAATCATTACGTCATTACCTTTAGCGTCAATCAGTTTAACCATTGGGCGCATTTCTTTACCCGCAGTGTTACGTTGACCAGCTTCAGTTACTACGATGCTTGATAAACCAGTTAATTCATCAGTTTGACGAACCATAGTTACGCCATCGATAAGTTCAACGAATTGAACCTTACCAGCAACCTCAGTGATGATTGGATGCGTATGTGGGTCCCAGTTAGCGATAATATCGCCAGAACTAATTGCTTCACCATCTTTCTTAGAAAGAATAGTACCGTAAGGTACTTTGTAACGCTCTTTCTCACGACCAAGCTCGTCAATTACTGTCAGCTCTGATGAACGTGAAGTAATCACTAAGTGATCTTCTGAGTTAGTTACAAACTTAGCATTTTGTAATTTCAAGGTACCTGTATTCTTAACTTGTACACTGTTCTCTGCTGATGCACGAGATGCCGCACCACCGATATGGAACGTACGCATGGTAAGCTGTGTACCAGGTTCACCGATAGATTGTGCTGCCACAACACCAATCGCTTCACCTTGGTTGATCATATGGCCACGAGCCAAATCACGGCCGTAACAATGAGCACAAATACCAAAGTCAGTCTTACAAGTAATAATTGAACGCACTTTCATTTGATCAATTGAATTTTCTTCAATGAAATCACATAAAGCTTCGTCAATTAATGTGTTACGAGGTAACAACACTTCTGTTGTACCAGGCTTCACTACATCTTCAGCAACTACACGACCTAGAACACGTTCGCGTAATGGCTCAACAACATCACCACCTTCAATCAATGGTGTCATTTGTAAACCGTCGTATGTTCCACAATCATGTTCAGTAACAACCAAATCTTGTGCAACATCAACTAAACGACGAGTTAAGTAACCCGAGTTAGCTGTTTTCAACGCCGTATCGGCCAAACCTTTACGCGCACCATGAGTAGAGATGAAGTACTGTAATACGTTCAAACCTTCACGGAAGTTAGCGGTGATTGGTGTTTCGATGATTGAACCATCTGGTTTAGCCATCAAACCACGCATACCCGCTAGCTGACGGATCTGAGCAGCACTACCACGAGCGCCTGAATCGGCCATCATGTAGATAGAGTTGAAAGAGTCTTGCTCTTCTGGCTCACCGTCACGGTTAATTACGGTTTCTTTTGATAAGTTGTCCATCATTGCTTTCGAGATTTTCTCGTTGGCAGATGACCAAATATCGATAACCTTGTTGTATTTTTCGCCCTGAGTTACAAGACCTTGCTCGAACTGAGTTTGAATTTCTTTAACTTCTTCTTCTGAATCTTCAATGATGGTGTATTTCGCATCTGGAATAACCATATCGTCAATACCAACTGAAGCACCCGCGATCATCGCGTAGTGGAAACCAGTGTACATAATGTGGTCAGCAAAGATTACTGTATCTTTAAGACCTAAGTTACGGTACGCATGGTTAATCAGTTTTGAAATTGGCTTTTTACCTAACGGCTGATCAATAAGATCATAAGGCATGCCGTCTGGACATACTTGCCATAAGATTGCACGACCAATTGTTGTATCACGTAAAGTCGTTTTAGCAACTGTGAAGTTACCTTCTTCGTCTTTGAAGTGTTCAGTGATACGAATCTTAACGCGAGCATGAAGTTCAGCAAAACCTGTACGGTAAGCTTTTTCAGCTTCTTTGATGTCGGTAAATGACATGCCTTCACCTAAACCATTTACACGATCACGTGTTAGGTAATACAAACCTAATACAACATCCTGTGATGGTACGATGATTGGATCACCGTTAGCTGGTGAAAGAACGTTGTTCGTTGACATCATCAACGTACGTGCTTCCATTTGTGCTTCGATTGTCAACGGTACGTGTACCGCCATTTGGTCACCATCGAAATCGGCGTTATATGCCGCACAAACCAATGGATGTAAATGAATCGCTTTACCTTCAATTAATACAGGTTCAAACGCTTGGATACCCAATCTATGAAGAGTTGGTGCACGGTTAAGCATAACCGGATGTTCACGAATAACTTCGTCTAATACATCCCAAACTTCAGCGCCTTCACGTTCAACTAATTTCTTAGCTGCTTTAATCGTTGTTGCTAAACCACGTGCTTCTAACTTACCGTAGATAAATGGTTTGAATAGCTCAAGTGCCATTTTCTTAGGTAAACCACACTGGTGTAAGCGTAGCGTTGGACCAACGGTGATTACTGAACGACCAGAATAATCAACACGTTTACCCAATAAGTTCTGACGGAAGCGACCTTGCTTACCTTTAATCATATCGGCAAGAGATTTAAGAGGACGTTTGTTAGAACCAGTAATTGCGCGACCACGACGACCATTATCTAATAATGCATCAACAGACTCTTGCAACATACGTTTTTCGTTACGTACGATAATATCTGGTGCTACTAGATCTAGAAGACGTTTTAGACGGTTGTTACGGTTGATTACACGACGGTATAAGTCATTTAAATCAGACGTTGCAAAACGGCCACCATCCAATGGTACCAATGGACGTAAGTCCGGTGGTAAAATTGGTAAAACGTTCATGATCATCCACTCAGGTTTGTTACCTGAAGCTGCGAATGCTTCCATTAATTTTAAACGCTTAGTGATTTTCTTGCGTTTAGTTTCACTACCGATTTCAGGCAACTCTTCACGCATTTGCGCTACTTCACCGTCTAAATCGATTTGTTGTAGTAAAGCTAAAACCGCTTCAGCACCCATAAGTGCATCGAATTCATCACCGTGCTCTTCTAACGCGTCAAGATATTCTTCTTCGGTTAAAATGGCACTTTTTTCTAGCGTTGTCATACCTGGCTCAGTGACCACGTATGATTCAAAATAAAGTACACGCTCAATATCACGTAGTGTCATGTCTAATAATAGACCGATACGAGATGGCAATGACTTTAAGAACCAAATATGTGCAACTGGGCTTGCTAATTCGATATGACCCATACGGTCACGACGAACTTTCGTTAATGTAACTTCAACGCCACATTTTTCACAAATTACACCACGGTGCTTAAGGCGTTTGTATTTGCCACAAAGACATTCATAGTCTTTAACTGGACCAAAAATACGCGCACAGAACAAACCATCACGTTCTGGCTTAAAAGTACGATAGTTAATCGTCTCAGGTTTCTTTACTTCACCAAATGACCATGAGCGAATCATGTCAGGTGAAGCTAGTCCGATGCGAATACCATCGAACTCTTCTGTTTGATTTTGTTGCTTAAGAAACTTAAGTAAATCTTTCACACTCTATCTCCTGTCGGAGTTAAATACCGGAGAGAGCAGTTAACTGCTCTCTCCCTGTACTAACTTTTCGAATAAACGAAAAGTTAGCAATGTAGCTTTAAGTAGCTTAGTCCTGATCTAACTCGATGTTGATACCTAACGAGCGAATTTCTTTCAACAATACGTTGAATGATTCAGGAATGCCCGGCTCCATTCTGTGATCACCGTCAACTAAGTTTTTATACATCTTAGTACGACCGTTAACATCATCAGATTTAACCGTTAGCATTTCTTGCAAGGTATAAGCGGCACCGTATGCTTCTAGTGCCCATACTTCCATCTCACCGAAACGCTGGCCACCAAACTGTGCTTTACCACCTAATGGCTGTTGCGTTACAAGGCTGTAAGAACCTGTAGAACGCGCATGCATTTTGTCATCAACTAAATGGTTCAGTTTTAACATATACATGTAACCAACAGTTACCGGACGCTCAAATTCACGACCAGTACGGCCATCAGTAAGAGTGAACTGACCACTTTCAGGCATATCTGCAAGTTTGAACAAGTCTTTAATTTCTTTTTCACTAGCACCATCAAATACTGGAGTAGCAATTGGAAGACCTGCACGTAAGTTACCAGCTAGACGCATAATTTCATCATCAGAGAATGAATCAATATCTACGTTCTGACGAGACTCACCTAAGCTGTAAACTTCTTTCAAGAATCCACGTAATTTATGGATTTCTTGTTGAGCTTCCAACATGCGGTTAATTTTCTCACCGATACCACGAGCAGCCATACCTAAATGCGTTTCTAAGATCTGACCGATATTCATACGTGATGGTACACCCAATGGGTTAAGTACAACATCAACTGGCACACCGTGCTCATCGTATGGCATATCTTCAACAGGTACTACGTTTGAAATAACACCTTTGTTACCGTGACGACCAGCCATTTTATCACCTGGTTGAATACGGCGTTTAACAGCTAGATAAACTTTAATGATTTTCAATACGCCCGGCGCTAAGTCATCACCTTGGGTGATCTTGCGACGTTTAACTTCGTATTTCTTATCAAAATCAGCTCTGATTGCTTCGTATTGCTCTGCGATTTGCTCTAGCTCAGATTGTTGACCTTCATCAGCTAAGTTTTGAACTAACCACTTGTCGCGAGACATACTGTTAAGATCAGACTCATTTAAGCCAGACGTTAACAATAACTTCTTAGCACGAGCATAAATACCATCTTCTAAAATGCTGAACTCATCACCCAAGTCTTTCTTAACTTGTTTAAGTTGCATTTCTTCGATTTCAACAGCACGAGCATCTTTTTCTACACCATCACGGGTGAAGATTTGAACATCGATGATAGTACCTGACACAGAGTTAGGAACACGTAAAGAGCTGTCTTTAACGTCAGCTGCTTTTTCACCGAAGATAGCTCGTAAAAGTTTTTCTTCTGGCGTAAGTTGTGTTTCACCTTTTGGTGTCACTTTACCTACTAAAATATCGCCGCCGTTAACTTCAGCACCAATGTAAACAACACCCGCTTCATCTAGTTTAGATAATGCAGATTCGCCAACATTTGGAATATCAGCAGTAATTTCTTCACTGCCAAGCTTAGTATCACGAGCGATACAGGTTAATTCTTGAATGTGGATAGTAGTGAAACGATCTTCAGTAGCCACACGCTCAGATAACAACATTGAATCCTCAAAGTTGTAACCATTCCAAGGCATGAACGCAATACGCATGTTTTGGCCAAGTGCCAATTCACCCATATCTGTTGAAGGACCATCTGCTAACACATCACCACGAACTACTGGTTCAGCCATACGACACAATGGACGTTGGTTGATACAAGTGTTTTGGTTAGAACGTGTGTATTTCGTTAAGTTGTAAATATCAATACCTGCTTCACCAGCATGCATTTCATTTTCGTTAACTTTCACAACAATACGAGAAGCATCTACGTAGTCAATAACACCGCCACGTTTAGCAACAACCGTAACACCAGAGTCAACCGCAACAATTTTTTCCATACCTGTTCCAACCAGTGGCTTATCCACGATTAGTGTTGGTACAGCTTGACGTTGCATGTTCGAGCCCATCAAGGCACGGTTAGCATCATCGTGTTCTAGGAACGGAATCAATGAAGCCGCTACTGAAACGATTTGTTGTGGCGAAACGTCCATATACTGAACTTGTTCAGCAGACATTAAGGTAAATTCGTTTTTATGACGACAAGCAACCAAGCCATCGACTAATTTACGGTCAGCATCAACTTTCGCAGTTGTTTGTGCGATAACGAAATTACCTTCTTCAATTGCAGAAAGGTAATCGATATCGTCAGTAATATAGCCATCAACGATTTTACGATAAGGAGTTTCCAAGAAACCGTAATCGTTAGTACGTGCATAACATGAAAGCGAGTTGATCAAACCAATGTTTGGACCCTCTGGCGTTTCAATTGGACAAACACGACCATAATGCGTTGGATGTACATCACGTACTTCGAAACCAGCACGTTCACGTGTTAAACCACCCGGGCCTAAGGCAGAAATACGACGCTTATGCGTTACTTCTGATAACGGGTTGTTTTGATCCATAAATTGTGACAATTGTGATGAACCAAAGAACTCTTTAACGGCAGCTGAAATTGGCTTAGCGTTAATTAAGTCTTGCGGCATAATCGCGTCTAAATCACCAAGACTTAAACGTTCACGTACAGCACGTTCAACACGAACTAAACCAACACGGAATTGGTTTTCTGCCATTTCGCCAACACTACGAATACGACGGTTACCCAAGTGATCAATATCATCAACTTCACCTTTACCGTCACGAATGGCGATAAGCGTTTTCATTACAGAGATAATATCATCGTTAGATAAAATGCCATTACCTACCGAGTCAGCATTACCAACACGACGGTTGAACTTCATACGACCTACTGTTGATAAGTCATAACGCTCAAGAGAGAAGAACAAGTTATTGAATAACGTGTCTGCTGCATCTTTTGTTGGTGGCTCGCCTGGACGCATCATACGGTAAATTTCAACTAACGCTTCTAAGCGGTTAGTTGAGTTATCTACACGTAAAGTGTCAGACATATATGAACCAACATCAAATTCGTTCATGTATAAAGTAGAAAGTACTTTATGACCGGCTTGGCTTAATTCAGCTAGCATTTCTAACGTAATTTCAGCATTCGCTTCAGCAATGACTTCGCCTGTAGATTCATCAATATAGGCTTTAGAAAGCACTTTACCGACGATGTATTCTGCAGGAACATCTAATGTAGCCATTTTCGCTTTTGAAAGAGAACGAATATGACGAGCAGTAATACGACGACCTTGTTCAACTAAAACATCACCATTAGGTAGTTTTAAATCAAACGTTGCTGTTTCACCACGTAAGCGTTCTGGAATTAAATCCATTACTAACTTATCGCCTTTAATTTCGAAATTAGTCGTATCGTAGAAAATATCTAGAATTTCTTCAGTAGAGTATTCCAAGGCACGTAAAATGATCGATGCAGGTAATTTACGACGTCTATCTATACGGACGAATAAATTATCTTTTGGATCAAATTCAAAATCCAACCAAGAACCACGGTAAGGAATAACACGTGCGTTATATAACACTTTACCTGATGAGTGCGTTTTACCTTTATCGTGATCGAAAAACACACCAGGAGAACGATGTAATTGAGAAACAATAACACGCTCTGTACCATTGATGACAAATGTACCATTGTCAGTCATTAATGGTATTTCACCCATGTATACTTCTTGTTCTTTGATATCTTTAACTGTGCCTGCTGCTGCTTCTTTATCATAAACAACTAAACGCAATTTAACGCGTAACGGCGCAGAATAGGTGACACCGCGGATTTGACATTCTTTAACGTCAAATAACGGCTCGCCTAAACGGTAGCTAACATATTGTAATTCTGAGCTACCAGAATAAGCTTTAATTGGAAAAATAGAATGAAACGCAGCCTCTAGGCCTGTTTCACCTGTTGGATCAATATCAATAAACTTACGGAAAGATTCGAGTTGGATTGATAACAAGAATGGATAATCCATTACTTGCACACTTTTACCAAAGTCCTTACGAATACGTTTCTTTTCAGAGTAAGAGTAAACCATGGGGTTCCTCAGCTTGCTGGTTATGGCCGAATCTGCCTTAAAATACCAATTGGACTTAAATAATGGCGCGAATTACTCATAAGTAATTGGCAATTATCTAATCCAATTGGTATCAGACAGGATATTGCAGTGATACTTTGAAAATACCAAGTATCAAATAATGCACTGTTTTGGTTCAAAAAAAAACCACTTTTTTTAGCGCAAAAAGGCCGGTGACGTTTAAATCACCAGCCATTGCCTTTTCAGGCAAATAATCTGTTTAAAAACAGATTATTTAATCTCAACAGAAGCACCAGCTTCTTCAAGAACTTTCTTAAGCTCTTCAGCTTCAGCTTTTTCAACGCCTTCTTTGATCGCTTTAGGAGCAGATTCAACTAAGTCTTTAGCTTCTTTAAGGCCTAAACCTGTAGCGCCACGAACTGCTTTGATTACAGCAACTTTCTTATCGCCGAAGCTAGTCATAACTACGTCGAATTCAGTTTGCTCTTCAGCAGCAGCACCAGCGTCACCGCCAGCAACAGCAACAGCAGCAGCAGCAGATACGCCGAACTTCTCTTCCATTGCTTCGATTAGTTCAACTACATCCATTACTGACATGTCAGCAATAGCGTTTAGGATATCGTCTTTAGAAATAGACATTTTAAATTTCCTGTTTTAAGTAACAGTCTTTTGACTGTTATAAATAACTATAAATACAAAAAGTGCGAATTGTGCTCTTATTTTTAAGAGGTAAACAATTATTAAGCAGCTTCTTGCTCTTTCTGATCGCGTACTGCAGCAATCGTGCGGCAAAGTTTGCCAGCAGATGCTTCTTTCATAGCGCTCATTAAACGTGCAATTGCTTCGTCGTAAGTTGGTAGCTTAGCTAACATGTTTACGTCTACTGCATTACCTTCAAATGCTGCTGCTTTTAATTCAAAGTTTTCGTTAGTTTTAGCGAAATCTGTGAATAAACGTGCTGCGGCACCCGGATGCTCGTTTGAAAATGCAATTAAAGATGGACCAACTAATGTGTCAGTAACACATTCAAAGTCAGTACCTTGTAATGCACGACGCGCTAACGTGTTACGGATAACTTTCATCCATACACCGTTTTCACGTGCTTGCTTACGTAATACAGTAATTGCTTCAACTGAAACACCGCGTGAATCCGCGACTACAGCTGATTGAGCGCCATTGGCAGCTTCTTGAACTTCAGCAACAATTGCTTTTTTGTCATCAAGATTGATAGCCATTGGCTTTACTCCTGGTTCACCGGCAATAAAAAACCGGTATTTACTATCCCTAAGTCAATTAACATTGGCTTAGGCCGTTACGGCGAGGACCAGAATTAGGAAATACTGGGTAATCACCATCTACGTAGGAAAAATTAAGCTTTCTATGAAGAATCATATCGGCTCCTACGGTCTTTGACGGGGTTGTCTTAAGCAAATAAATGCAAATAAATAGACAACACCTACCAAAATTTAAGGGGCGAAATTATAGTCTACAATTACGCCCTTGTAAAGCATCGATAATCGACACTTTACAGAAAATTAAGCTGTTAAACTAGCTTGGTTGACGACAACGCCGGCACCCATAGTAGTTGAAACAGAAATTTTCTTAATAAACTGACCTTTAGCGTTAGCTGGTTTTGCTTTTTTAAGCGCTTCCAATAATGCTTCAAGGTTTTGTTGCAAGTTAGCATCTTCGAAATCAGCCTTACCAATAGTAGTATGGATGATACCGTTTTTGTCGTTGCGGTAGCGGATTTGACCCGCTTTTGCGTTGTTAACAGCAGTTACAACGTCAGGTGTCACTGTACCAACTTTAGGGTTAGGCATTAAACCACGAGGGCCTAAGATCTGACCTAGTTGACCAACAACACGCATTGCGTCTGGAGTAGCAATTACAACGTCAAAATCCATGTTACCGGCTTTAACTTGTTCTGCTAAATCTTCCATACCAACAACGTCAGCACCAGCTTCTTTTGCTTTTTCTGCGTTTGCACCTTGAGTAAATACAGCAACACGAACATCACGACCAGTACCGTGAGGTAACACAGTCGCGCCACGTACGTTTTGATCTGATTTACGTGCGTCAATGCCAAGGTTTACAGCAACGTCTACACTTTCACGAAAGTTAGCAGTAGCAAGTTCTTTAAGTAAAGAAAGAGCTTCGTTGATGTCATATTCTTTTAATACGTCTACTTTTTCACGGATAAGACGAGCGCGCTTTGATAATTTAGCCATTGATTAGTCCTCTACCACTAAACCCATTGAACGAGCTGAGCCCGCAATGGTACGCACTGCAGCTTCCATAGAGCCAGCAGTAAGATCTGATTCTTTTGTCTTAACGATTTCTTCAAGTTGTGCTGTAGTAACAGTACCAACTTTTTCAGTGTTAGGACGACCTGAACCGCTCTTGATACCAGCCGCTTTCTTAAGTAAGTAAGAAGCAGGTGGTGTTTTTGTATCAAATGTAAAAGAACGATCAGCATATACTGTAATTACTACAGGTACTGGAGCGCCTTTTTCTAAAGAATCTGTTTTTGCGTTAAACGCTTTACAGAATTCCATGATGTTCACACCGTGTTGACCTAGTGCAGGACCAACTGGCGGTGACGGGTTTGCTGCACCAGCAGCAACTTGTAGCTTGATTAAAGCTGTGACTTTCTTAGCCATGGTTTTAATACCTTTAGTATGGGTTCAAACGCTAATAATTAAATCAGCTCCCCGTTAACAAAAAAGCGATTTTACCTTAACAAGATAAAATCGGCAGCGGATTATATATTATTCAAAGGGAAGATCGCAAGAAAATACGACTATTTTGTTTAAAAAAACAACGTAAAAGCACTTCAACGAAAAATAAAGTAGAAATGACATTAGAATTTAATTCCATCAAACGAGGGTGTAGCACTTCGTAGTCCGCATCTAAGACTCTGCGGTATAGTAAAATAGCTATCTAAGCTACATTCTCATTTCATTAGTCAAAACACCACAAGGAAAAATTGTTGTTATGATGACTTATTTTCAGACATAAAAAAACCAGAGTAGTGACTCTGGTTTTTTTGACGATTATATTGGTGTATCTAGTGCTAGCCTTTTTCGACTTGACCAAATTCCAAATCAACAGGCGTTGAACGACCAAATATAAGTACCGATACTTTAATGCGGTTTTTCTCGTAATCTAGCTCTTCAACAACACCGTTAAAGTCAGCAAATGGACCGTCAATAACACGCACCACTTCGCCTGGCTCAAATAATGTTTTAGGTTTCGGCTTATCGGTATCTTCAAGACGTTGAAGAATACGATCGGCTTCTTTTTGGCTAATCGGTGCAGGACGTTCTTTTGTACCACCAATAAAACCAAGTACACGAGGTACACTTTTAACTAAATGCCAAGACTCATCATCAAGCTCCATGTGAACTAACACATAGCCTGGGAAAAATTTACGTGAGCTTTTACGCTTTTGCCCAGCACGCATTTCAATAACTTCTTCAGTAGGAACTAATATTTCACCAAATTTTTCTTCTAAGCCGTGAATACCAACATGTTCAACTAATGTTTTTTGTACGCGACCTTCGTAGCCAGAAAAAGCTTGTACTACATACCAGCGTAATTTTGGGTTGGTGTTAACAACAGGCTCATTGCTTTCTTCGTTTGCTTCTGGAGAGATGTTTTCTTCAGTCATGATATTACCTTTAACCTACTTTTAAACCAGTAATTAATCCAACTACCCAAAATAGAACTGAATCTAAGCCCCAAAGTAGTAAAGACATAATTAATGTTGCCACTAATACGATACCGGTTGTTTGAACAGCTTCTTGGCGTGTTGGCCAAACAACTTTACGTGCTTCTGTGCGTGATTCTTTTGCAAATGCTACTGCAGAGCGACCTTTAACCGTTTGCATAGCTACAAGGCCTGCAACAATAATTATTGCTACAACCGCTAAAGCACGAACAAGAATTGATTGCTCAGCAAAAAAGTAGTTACCTACAACTGCACCAGCTAAAAGAAGAACAATAACGCTCCACTTTAAAAAATCGAGCGAACCACTAGGTTCATGTTCAGTACTTGCGTTCATATCTACTACCTGTAATTACACGTCTAATCTAAGACGAAGCAACCCCGACAATGTCGAGGTTAAATTCTAAAGCGCCAATAAAATAAATATTAGCACTTTACTCAAGAGATGGCAGGGGTAGAGAGATTCGAACTCCCAACCGTCGGTTTTGGAGACCGCTGTTCTACCAATTGGAACTATACCCCTTCAAATTGTACTTACACTTAACGAGAGATTCTTAGTTGCTTGGGAATTAAGAGTGACTCTAGAAGTGAGGCGCTATTATACTAAGCAATTTTTTTTACTCAAGGACTATTTTCAGTTTTCAAGTTCTAGAGCTGGCAAGTCTCGAATCTTCTCTCCAGTTTTGCCATAAACTTGCCCATTACCCCTTCAATAGATTCGAAAGCACGCAATTTGTTTGATGCTCGTATCAGCAAAAAAACAAAAATTAATCTACACTTCCTTTCGAAAAAGTAGGCTCTACACAAATTTATCATTGGATTTCAAGCACAAAAAAAGGATGCCAAAGCATCCTTTATCTACGTTATCGTGAGAACTAAAATCAACCATTTCTCAAAAGATAATTAGTCTATAAATTTTTTAAGGTAAGAGCAGATACAACAACCGTTGCCATCGCCTAATTAAATTTTAACTATTAAAAAAGGATGCCGAAGCATCCTTTTTATCTAAGTTCTCGTGAGAACTAAAATCAACCATTTCTCAAAAGAGAATTAGTCCATGATTTTAGATACAACACCAGCACCTACAGTACGACCACCTTCACGGATTGCGAAGCGTAAACCTTCGTCCATCGCTACTGGGTTGATAAGCTCTACAACAAACTTCAAGTTGTCGCCTGGCATTACCATTTCAACACCTTCAGGAAGCTCTACAGCACCTGTGATATCTGTTG
>OJGT01000137.1_pt1 | contig 14196 bp, 8 predicted proteins | sample 1595031 | NCBI WGS metagenome assembly OJGT01 (sample SAMN05416857, study PRJEB24817) | seawater metagenome | isolation source: Sea water | place: Canada:Atlantic | collected 2013-11 | reverse complement strand
TCTATTTTCCTTCTATCCCAGATAAAATTGAAAATATTGATCAGTTAATGAAGATCCAGCATCAGCAAAATTTTATTGAACTTATTGTTAAGATAGAAAAAGAGCATGTACTTTATGGCTACCTCTACATTCAAACCAGTAATAAAGAGCTTAATAGTTTTATTTCAAAATTAACTATTATCGCGATAGCATGCTTAATCATCGCCTCGCTATTTTTGACTATAATAGCCATCAAAATAAACAGAAAGATCAATCAACCTGTTACAGCTTTGATTCAATCAGTTCAAACCATCTCTCAGAAAAAAGCATTTAGTCAGAGGGTGGACCGATCTTCTTTTAGAGAGCTCGATATCTTAGCGCAAACGATCAATATTCTATTAAGTCGAGTAGAAAGCCATATCTTCAAACAAAATGAGATACATCAACAAGCATTACAGCAAAATAATACCTTATCAGAGAAAGTAAATGCGAGAACAGATGCATTAAAACAATCCAATCAAGAGTTGCTCTCCACCTTAGAAGAGCTACATAAGTTTCAAGCTCAGTTAGTTGAAACTAAAAAGATGGCTTCTTTAGGAGATATGGTTGCGGGTATTGCTCACGAAGTAAATACACCTATTGGATTAGGAATTACGGCTTCCACATTATTAGCCGATCGATTACATGAAATAAGTCAATCGTTTGATAATAAATCATTAAAATCTAGCCAATTGAAAAAATTTCTAGTTGATAGTGAAGAAAATGTTAGCATTATCTACCGAAATTTAGAGCGTTCAGCCAAGCTAATTTCTAGCTTTAAAAAAGTGGCGGTGGATCAATCAAGCGCCGATATAAGAGTGTTTAACGTAAGGGAATTACTTGAAGAAGTTACTTTAACACTCAAAACAAAAACCGATCTAGAAAATGTACAACTAATTATAAATTGTCCCAACGATCTTACGGTTAAAAGTAAACCCGGCCCTATCAATCAAGTTTTAATTAATCTTATTATTAACTCTATCATTCATGGATTTGAACATAGCGATAATGGAGTAATTGAAATTTCTATCAGTTACTTAGATGAAAAACTACACATAAGTTATCAAGATAATGGAATAGGCATTGACGAAAAAATAAAATCAAGAGTGTTTGACCCTTTCACTACAACAAAACGTGGTAGTGGTGGTAGCGGTTTAGGTTTGCATTTAGTGTTTAACCTAGTTACACAAGCATTAAATGGTAAAATAGATTTTAAAACCAGTGCAGAGCGCGGCACATTATTCAACATTGAATTTCCTGTGATATTAGTATGATAACAATGATTTAGCTAACAACTCCTCAATAATTAAATAATTGATACACTTAGCTTAACCCCAGAAAATATAATGAAACAGAGTAATAGTGTGTAATGTAATTGTTATTTAATTTATACTTGGTTAACATAATAGTTAACTAGCTATTAAATAATAAAAATTTTTACGGAAGTAACATGGACAATTACCAAGTTCTTATTGTTGAAGATGAAGACGTTACTCGTTTTAGCCTACGCAATTTGTTTGAAGCTGAGGGTTATCAAGTTTTTGAAGCCGTTGACGGCGAAACAATGAGCCTAATGTTAATGCAACATTCGATAAACCTAGTGATCATGGATATTAATTTACCTGGCAAAAATGGTTTATCACTTGGTCGAGAATTGGCCAATAATAAAAATTTAGGATTAATTTTCTTAACCGGTAGAGATAGTGATATCGATAAGATTTTAGGTTTAGAAATAGGTGCTGATGACTACCTAACCAAGCCATTTAATCCTAGAGAATTAACGATTAGAGCACGCAATATTCTTAGTCGTATTGGTCAAACTCCTAGCGAAGATGACAACAAAGCTACCATTATTAAATTTAATCAATGGACATTAGACAGTAATTCACGCGAAATGATTAGCCCTAACAAAAAGGTTCTGGCTATTCCTCGCGGTGAATATAGAGCTTTACGCTTACTGATAAAAAATTCAGGTCAAATTGTTACCAGACAAGAGTTAATTAAAGAAATGACAGGCCGTGATTTACGTAGTAATGATAGAACGGTTGATGTAACCATTAGACGTTTACGTAAACACTTTGAATCAAGCCCTGAAACTCCGGAATTAATTAACACTATTCACGGTGAAGGTTATCGATTTGTAGGCACTGTAGAAAAAGGTTAAGAATTCTGCTCAAGCCAAGCATCTACTTTTACTAATGCTTGCTGATTATGTAGTTTAAGCTCAACTAATTGTTGAGCTTTTTCAGCTATATCTGCCGAAGTTTTTTCCATAAAAGCTAACTGAGCATGTAATGATTGCAAACCAATACTCCCTGCAGCTCCTTTCATTTTATGACAATATTGTTGCCATAACGCATCATCATTACTCTCTAATGAACTTTCAATATCAGCTAGATAAATAATTACCTGCTCACGGTATAAATCAATCATCTTGTTCACAATCTCTATGCTTAAGCTTTGCACATAATCTTTAAGCAAGTCATCGTTCAGCTGTATCGATGTATTATTCACATATCACCTTATTAATAATAGTATTAAATGAGTTTCAAGCTAACATTGCCATTCATTCTCCACGGTAAATCTCATGGAAGGAAAATATGCAAAATTTCATTCGCTTTTTATAGTAATCCATTACTAATAAGTCATCAAAACAGACGTTTAACAACAATATATACAAGGTAACCATACAAAAATATTATTACTTATGTCAATCTTTGCCCTTGTTTTGCCTCTAATCATTATAGATCTTTAAATAATAATTTATTCTGTCTGTGTGGGCTGCAACAAAAAATAGTTACTAATTCTATCTAACTGAATCACTTGTAAGATTCATCTATCCTATGATTTTTCTCAATAAGAACAGTACGCTGATGTAATTTAATCCAAAATACACCAAGACATTTTCTCCATTTATTTTTATATTATCGACACCTATCTCATATGAATGTTGTATCTTAAGTCCTGCCTACAACAGTGAATCTATGCTAATAAGCTTTGTTATTCTAATTCAATCCTAAATTTTGAAGTAGTATGAGTATAAAAAATACGATAGAATGTGCGCCCTTGAATTTACTTGTTGCGTGGTTAAGAAGCTATCATCGCGCGACCTTAGTTAAGTAACTATAGCTTAAAGCGGAGTCGTAATGCCGACATCAATGCCTGATATTGCCAACCATACCACAGCTCAAACAGAGGGAACCCTTGACTGGGTTGGCATGAGCAATATCGAAATGCCAATAATGGTCGCCTCAAAAGGCGAAAGAGAACGCATGGTTTCAGCCCATGTTGATGCTTTTGTAAACTTAAAAGAAGCACAAGCGAAAGGCATTCATATGTCACGCCTTTATTTGCTTCTTGATGAATTATCAACCAGTAACATATTGAATTACCAGAGTCTTGTGACTCTACTTGATGGTTTTATCAGTAGTCACCATGATTTGAGTGATCAAGCTAAACTAACATTTAGCTTTGACTATCATTTACGTAGAAAATCATTAATAAGTGGAAAAGAAGGCTGGAAGGCTTATCCAGTGACATTAACTGGCCATTTAAATCAAGGTAACTTGATCGTTGAAATGGGTATTGATGTACCTTACTCATCTACTTGTCCTTGTTCTGCGGCATTGGCTCGTCAGTTAATTCAGCAAGCTTTTCAACAGAAATTTTCCGATAGTGAGCTAGATCTTGACGTAATCCGTGACTGGCTTGGCACTACAGAAGGGATTGTTGCAACACCACATTCTCAACGCTCTGTGGCTGAGGTAAAAGTGAGATTAAATAATAGTGTTAGCGACTTCCCAATTACAGATCTTGTAGATTTAATTGAAGATTCATTACAAACACCAGTTCAAGCAGCGGTGAAACGTGCTGATGAACAAGAATTTGCTCGCCTTAACGGTCAAAACTTAATGTTCTGTGAAGATGCTGCACGTCGTTTACAGTACAGCATGAATACAGCAACACAATACGATGATTTTTGGCTTAAAATCAATCACCTTGAATCATTACACGCACATGATGCGGTTAGTGTAACCACTAAGGGAATTATTGGCGGCTACCAGCCTTAATTACTGTAATTTAGTAGTAAAGAGCGGCAAGATAACCTTTCCACTCTTTACTTCTCTCTATCTATCTAATTTTCTCTTTTATAACTAGCTCGTTAATTATTTTTCTGCCACTTAGCATTTCATCTTTATATAACTGAAATCAATACGTATTATTTTTTAACGAAATAGACACATACAAAATCTATCTATTCCTGTTAATTGTACTTTAGCAGTATCTACACAAGAACTAAGTAGTAAAAAACAAACAAAAACAATAACAAATACTTGCCGTTAATTCAGTAGTCATTAAATGTGTACAAATTCACCATAATAGATTACGAGTAAATACTCTATTTCCATTGACCTTTCGTAACTAAATTAGTAATGTGATCAATCCCTCTTGGTCGAAAACGGGATAGCTATGCATTTTTTCATGCCTTCATTCTTTTTATTTCTGTTAACCAAGTGGCTTTTTTTAGGAGATAAAAATGCAGCTTTATGATCATAGCGTTCAAAGAGAAAATTGTGGCTTTGGATTAATTGCTCACCAACATGGTGAAACCAGTCACAAACTAATTAAAACCGCTATTTCTGCCCTTGATCGCATGCAACATCGTGGTGGCATCGCTGCTGACGGTAAAACTGGTGACGGTTGTGGCTTACTATTACAAAAGCCTGATAGCTTCTTTCGTGCCGTTGCAGAAGATAATGGATGGAAGCTTGGTAAGAAATATGCCGTAGGTATGATTTTCTTAAATCCAGATCCTGTCACCGCTGCACTTTCGAAAAAAATATTAGAAGAAGAATTTGCAAACGAAAGTCTAACGCTCATAGGCTGGCGTAGCGTTCCAACAAATACTTCCATATTGGGTGACGCAGCCATTAATAATATGCCAACAATTGAGCAGGTTTTTGTTGATGCTCCTCCTGGCTGGCGAAATAGAGATTTAGAACGCCGTTTATATATGGCACGTCGTCGTGCTGAAAAACGCATTACAGATGACGTATTTTATGTTGCAAGCTTATCCTGTTTGGTAACTATCTATAAAGGCTTAATGATGCCTAAAGATTTATCAAACTTTTATTTAGATTTAGCCGATATACGTATGCAAAGCGCCATTTGTGTATTCCACCAACGTTTTTCAACCAATACATCTCCGCAATGGCACTTAGCACAACCTTTTAGATACCTTGCCCATAATGGTGAAATCAATACCATTAATGGTAACCGTCAATGGTCTCGCGCACGTACTTATCGTTTTAAATCTCCTTTATTACCTGATTTACAAGATGCAGCTCCTTTTGTTGGTCAAACAGGATCTGATTCTTCATCACTTGATAACATGCTGGATTTACTACTGGCTGGTGGTATGGATCTATATCGCGCTATGCGTTTATTAATGCCGCCCGCATGGGAAAACAGCCCATTAATGGACGATGAATTACGCGCTTTTTATGAGTTTAACTCTATGCACATGGAGCCTTGGGATGGCCCAGCAGGTGTCGTAATGACCAACGGTCGTCATGTTGCCTGTAATTTGGATAGAAATGGTTTACGTCCTGCCCGTTATGTTATTACCCGCAACGGTTTTATCACCTTAGCCTCAGAAGTTGGTATATGGGATTACGGTGAAGATGAAGTGGTAGAAAAAGGACGTGTTGGTCCTGGTGAAATGTTAGCTATTGATACGTATACCGGTAAATTATTTAACTCAACAGACATAGATAATGAGTTAAAAGAACGTCATCCATATCGTGATTGGTTAACGAAAAATATCCGTCACTTAGTACCTTTTGATGAATTAGAGGCAAATAAAATAGGTCAACGTGCTTTTTCTGATAAAGAAATGGCGCAATACCATAAAATGTTTAATTACAGCTATGAAGAAATTCATCAAGTTGTAAAAACATTAGCCGAAAATGGCCAAGAAGCGACAGGTTCGATGGGTGATGACACCCCTATGGCTGTTCTTTCAAGCCAACCACGTACACTTTACGATTATTTCCGTCAGCAATTTGCACAAGTAACGAATCCGCCAATAGATCCATTACGTGAGCGTTATGTTATGTCGTTAGGAACTTGTATAGGGCGTGAACACAACGTATTTAATGAAACATCAGGTCATGCAGATCGCATGTTATTTTCAACGCCTGTGTTGATGTATACCGGCTTAAAGCAGTTACGTGAATTAGATCCTGAGCATTACCGCTCTGATACATTAACCTTAAATTACGATCAAGAAGAAGGCTTAGAAGCGGCCATTAAACGATTATGTAATGAAGCAGCTGATTTAGTCCGTGATAAAAACACCGTTATTTTAGTTTTATCTGACAGACAAATTCACAAAGACTTATTAGTCATCCCAGCGGCTATGGCAGTAGGCGCTGTGCACAAACATTTAGTAGATAATCAACTACGTTGTGACTCAAATATTATCGTAGAAACGGCCTCAGCACGTGACTCTCACCAATACGCAGTATTGCTTGGTTTAGGTGCTACCGCTATCTATCCTTACCTAGCCTTTGAAACTATTGAGCAATTAGTAGAACAAGGACAAATTAAGTTAAGTCCTCGTGATGCCATTGTGAATTACCGTGAAGGTATTAACAAAGGCTTATTAAAAATACTATCAAAAATGGGAATTTCAACCATTGCGAGCTATCGTTGTGCTGGCTTATTTGAAGTCATTGGCTTAAATGACAATATAATGAAGTTGTGTTTCAGCGATTTACCAAGCCGTATTCAAGGTGCTGACTTTAGTGATATCGAACAAGACAATATTAACCTTGCCCGTAAAGCATTTTTACCTCATCAACAATTAGGTCATGGCGGTTTATTAAAATATGTACACGGCGGTGAATACCATGCCTATAATCCTGATGTAGTTAATTATTTACAACGTGCAGTAAAAAATGGTGATTATGCTGATTACCGTAAATTTGCCGATGAAGTGAATGAGCGCCCAGTTGCAACTTTACGTGACTTATTAGCACTAAAAGATGATTGTGAAGCAATTGACATCAATAATGTTGAGCCTGAAAGTGAAATGTTTAAACGTTTTGATTCAGCAGCTATGTCAATTGGTGCTTTAAGCCCTGAAGCTCACGAAGCATTAGCAATTGCAATGAATCGCTTAGGCGGTAGTTCTAACTCCGGTGAAGGTGGTGAAGATGAGCGTCGATTCGGTACAGTTAAAAATTCACGTATAAAACAAATAGCTTCTGGTCGATTCGGTGTAACACCGCATTACTTGATCAATGCTGATGTTTTACAAATTAAAGTAGCACAGGGTGCTAAACCTGGTGAAGGCGGACAACTTCCCGGTGATAAAGTATCACCATTAATTGCTAAATTACGCTACTCTGTTCCGGGAGTAACCTTAATTTCCCCTCCACCACACCATGATATTTATTCTATTGAAGATTTAGCACAGCTTATTTTCGATTTAAAACAAGTAAACCCTAAAGCCGTTATTTCAGTGAAACTAGTTTCAGGGCCTGGTGTTGGTACTATTGCAGCAGGTGTTGCTAAAGCTTACGCTGATTTTATCACTATTTCAGGTTATGACGGCGGCACCGCGGCCAGTCCATTAACCTCAGTAAAATATGCAGGCTGTCCTTGGGAACTTGGTTTAGCTGAAGCCCATCAAGCGTTAGTAACAAACGGATTACGCCACAAAGTACGTTTACAAGTTGACGGTGGGTTAAAGACCGGTATCGATATTGTAAAAGCCGCAATTTTAGGTGCTGAGAGCTTCGGCTTTGGCACCGCACCTATGGTTGCACTAGGTTGTAAGTTCTTACGAATTTGTCATTTAAATAACTGTGCTACAGGTGTTGCTACGCAAGACCAAGTTTTACGAGATGAGTTTTTTAAAGGCTTACCAGAGCAAGTAATGAATTACTTTAAATTCATTGCACATGATGTACGAGAAATTCTGGCCAAATTAGGTGTAGATAGCCTCACGTCATTAATTGGTCGCACTGATTTATTAAGCCAAATTTCAGGTATTAGTGCAAAGCAGCAAAAATTAGATTTATCGCCAATTCTTGCTCCTGTTATTGCTGAAGAACATACTGCACTTCATCAAACAGAAGAAAATACGCCGTTTGATGAAGGAACTCTAAATAAACAGATGCTAGCTGCTGCTAGTAGTGCCGTCGCTCATAGTAGTGGTGGCGAGTACAGGTTTACGATTCAAAACACTGATCGCTCTATTGGGGCTATGTTATCAGGTGAAATTGCACGTCATCATGGTGATCAAGGGATGTCAACTACACCAATTACAATACATTTATCAGGCACTGCTGGTCAAAGCTTTGGTGTTTGGAATGCTGGTGGACTAAACCTTATTCTTACAGGCGATGCCAATGATTACGTTGGTAAAGGTATCACTGGTGGTAAAATCACAGTTAAGCCGCCTAAAGGAGTTGACTATTTAAGTCATAAAACCATGATCATGGGGAATACCTGCTTATATGGCGCAACAGGCGGTAAGTTGTATGCTTGTGGTCGTGCAGGTGAACGTTTTGCAGTACGTAACTCAGGTTGTCACGCTGTAGTTGAAGGTACTGGCGATCATGCATGTGAATATATGACTGGCGGTATTGTTACTATACTAGGTGATATTGGTGTTAATTTTGGTGCAGGTATGACTGGCGGTTTTGCATACGTACTAGACGAAAAAAATGATTTAAATGTACGCTTAAATACAGAGTCAATTGAACTATTACCACTTAATGACTTAAGCATTCACCAAGAGCATTTACGTGGCATCATTAATCAGCATTTTGAAGAAACAGGCAGTTTACGTGCACAAGAAATCTTACATGATTTTGATAACTTCTCATCATTATTTAAGTTAATTAAACCAATAGCTACCGATGTTAAAACCTTATTAGGTCATCGTAGTCGTTCATCTGCAGAACTTCGCGTTCTGATTAACTAGTAGCAACTTAATGCTAGAGAATAGCGCGAATTAGGAAGAAACAGATATGAGTAAAAATGTATATCAATTTATCGACGTAAAACGTATTGATCCACCTAAAATGGATATCAATAAACGTAAGATAAACTTTGTTGAAATATACAAACCTTTAGGGCAAGTTCAAAGTGCTGGCCAAGCAGATCGCTGTTTAGATTGCGGTAATCCATACTGTGAATGGAAGTGCCCTGTGCATAATTATATTCCACAGTGGCTAGAACTAGTGACTGAAGGCAGAATTTTTGAAGCGGCTGACTTATGTCATCAAACTAACAGCTTGCCTGAAATGTGTGGTCGCGTTTGTCCACAAGATAGATTATGTGAAGGTGCTTGTACCTTAAATGAAGATTTTGGTGCCGTTACTATTGGTAATATCGAGAAATTTATAACAGATACAGCATTTGCACAAGGTTGGAAGCCTGATTTATCCGATGTTACCAAACTAGGCAAACGAGTTGCAGTGATTGGTGCAGGTCCTGCGGGGCTTGCATGTGCAGACGTACTTACTCGGAACGGCGTTGATGCGGTAGTTTACGATAAACACTCTCAAATTGGCGGCCTATTAACATTTGGTATTCCTTCTTTTAAATTAGAAAAAGAAGTCATTCAAACTCGTCGTGAAATATTTGAAGGAATGGGGATTGAGTTTCGCTTAAATATTAATGTAGGTGTTGATATTACCTTTGCAGAGCTTAGTAAAGAATACGATGCGGTATTTTTAGCTCTTGGTACTTATACAGACATGACAGGTGGTTTTGAACATGAAGGTGCTGCTGGTGTTTATAATGCATTAGACTTTTTAATTGGTAATACACAAAAGATAATGGGTATTACTGAAAATGCCAAAGACTATGTTAACTTTGACGGACAAAAAGTTATCGTACTTGGTGGTGGGGATACCGCGATGGATTGTGTACGAACATCTATTAGGCAGGGTGCTACCGAAGTGACATGTGCTTATCGCCGTGATGAAGCAAATATGCCAGGTTCCCCACGTGAAGTTCAAAATGCCAAAGAAGAAGGTGTTAACTTTGAATTTAACATTCAACCTTTAGATATAGCCACTGATGATAACGGTAAAGCAATTGGCGTGAAGTTTGTTAAAACACAACTAGGTGCTGCCGATGCTAATGGTAGACGCAACCCTGAGCCAATTAAAGACTCTGAATTTGTGATGGAAGCAGATGCTGTCGTTATTGCCTTTGGTTTCTTACCTAGCCCTCCACAGTGGATGATAGATGCCGGTGTCAAATTGGATTCTCGTGGTCGCGTTGTTGCTGTGGAAGATAGTGAGTTTGCTTTACAAACCAGTGAACAAAACATCTTTGCTGGTGGCGATATGGTACTTGGTTCAGATTTAGTTGTTACAGCGGTAGATCAAGGACGTAAAGCAGCGATGGGCATTTTAGATTTCGTCACACAGTAATTATTTATCTTATTATGGTATAAGCCCAAGTTAGCTGTTAAAGGTACTCACAAATTATTCTGGAAATAATTTGAACATCCGCAGGATGGCCTGAAAGGTGAAGTACAGGATGTACGGAGTAATTATAATCATAAATTCCGTGCTTTTTTCTTTAACTTAAATCATACCACTTCAAGTTAAACAGTTATTATAAAAACGGGTATTGTCTTCAACAATATCCGTTTCAATTTGCAATTCTACATATCCATATATTCTAAAGAGTAAAGTGAGAACTACATCTCATCACTACACTTATTGTAATTACCTATTATTAGTACCCATTTAGCCACACACCATTAGTTACTTGGCAATCAATAGCATCTAGCGCCATATGAATAGATAACCCCAAACCAACGAGTCTTGTTTTAGGGAAAAAGCAAAGGGCGATATATAGCGCTATAAACCATACCTGATGCAAGGGGTGAAAACCAATACTGCAACGGCTAGGATCATATATCGGATTCGCGAATAAATGGTCTATATCAACCAGCATTGTCGCAATCATCACGAAATAGGCTACTTTCCATATTTTTCTATAGAACAATCCTGTAATGACAGCAGGAACGACAAAATGTAGCACCAAATGAAACATATGCTTTTTACCCTATTTCTAGTGTACTAACGCCTAAATACTTGGAGAAGCAAAGGCTGGCTAAAGTTATAGGGTGAAATAAAACCTAGCTACCTATTTTACTTTCTCCTGCTTATCTTCTTACTCAAATTCTCTTTTCAAGTAGTGATTTTATTATACAATTCGTTCATAAACACAAAAGTCTAAATCATAAGCATTTTTATCATCACGTTCACGCAATTCACTCTCAGTTTTTCGCCAAGTAACTTCATCGTAATTTGGAAACTGTGTATCACCGTCAATAGTGGCTTGAATATGCGTAACATATAGACGATCTGCATTTGGTAGGCAGTGATTATAAATAGCCCCACCACCGATCACCATAATTTCTTCTGCAGCCTCACCACCATCTGAGCCATCAACTAATGATAATGCTTTTTCAACAGAAATAACGGTATCAATACCTTCTGCAGCATAGTTTTCATCACGAGAAATTACGATATTTCTACGCCCAGGTAATGGCCTACCAATAGACTCATAAGTTTTTCGACCCATAATAATAGGTTTACCTAATGTCACCTTTTTAAAGTAGGCTAAATCGGCAGGTAAATGCCACGGCATTGTATTATCTTTACCAATAATATTATTTTCAGCAGTGGCAACGATCATAGATAAAATGGTCATAGAGCTCCTAAGGTAGTTTATTTAATAGCGTGCAATGACTATGATAATAAATCCACTTCGATGTGTCGACATTCCTATAGATTTAAGGAGTGATGAAAAATAAAGCATATAAAAACACAATGTCTAACTGGTTAGTTATTGTTTGATTTTATTGCCTTTTTACTATTATACTAATGCTCTTTCGAGCTTGCACTTTTTTAAGGGATTAAAATGCAACTATTACTAAAAAAACTTATATTCTTATTTTTAATCATTACGAGTATATCAATACAAGCTAAAGATTGGAGTGGCTTATTTGATCATGCGCAATATCAAACAGCAAAAATATCACCTGACGGTAAACATTTAGCCGTATCGGTATTACATAATAATAAACTTGCTTTAGCTTTCTTAGAAACTGAAACGCTTAAGTTTGTTGGTCAGGCAACTTTTGGAGGTAAATTCGAAGCAGGCCAATTTCACTGGGTAAATAATGAACGTGTTGTTATTAAAGTACTAGAGCGCAGTTATAACATTGAAAAACCACTATTTTATGGTGAATTATACTCTGTTAATTATGATGGTAGTAAAGGCTTGATGATATACGGTTTCCGAATGGAAGCTCGAGCAACTATGAGCCGAATTGGTAATAAAAAAGCTACTCGAGGTTGGGCTGAAATTATTGATATTCTGCCAAAGGATAAAAAACATATATTAATTAGTTCCACACCCATGAGCAGAACAGGAGAAAGACATGCATCTGTTCATAAGCTTAATGTTTATACCGGTATTCTCAAACGAAAAATGACTGCTTCACCTGCTTACTTTAGCCGTTTTATAACTGATAATTCTGGAAAATTAAGTGCTTTAACGGCATTAACTAAAAAAAATAAAGTTTCACTATATATACGAAAAGAAAGAGAATGGGAAAAAATCCCTTCAGATAAAATAGGAGATAAAGTTTATCCTTTATCCGTTAGTGCATCAGGTGAATATTTATATACTATTGACAATTACCAGCAGAATTTAAAAGGAATATTTAAACTAAACCTTGAGAATAACGAATATAGCGAAGTATACACAGATAAAAATGTAGATATTACTGATGTAGAAATATCAACTGATGGTCGTTCTGCTTATGCTATAAGAGTTGATGATAATTATCCAGCCTACCTAATATTAAACAAAAATATACCTGAAGCTAAAATATTTAAAAGCTTACTTACTACATTTCCTTATAATAAAGTAAAAATCACAAGTAAAAGTGAAGATGGCAGTACTTATGTTATTCTCGTTTCTTCTGATATAGAGCCTGGTAACCTTTATTTATATAATAAAGATAAAAATCAACTTCGCTTTCTATTTAAGCTAATGCCTAAATTTGATAGCGCTGACTTTATCAAAATGGAGCCGATTAGCTTAATATCAAGCGATAACTACAAAATTAATGGTTATTTCACTCAAGCAAAATCCAATAACCCAGATAAGCTTTCACCTCTTGTCATATTAGTCCATGGCGGACCCCATGGTATTAGGGACTATTGGAGATTCTCTTCACAAGTACAATATTTAGCTTTAAATGGTTACTCTGTGCTACAAGTTAATTATCGTGGCTCTGGTGGCTATGGTTCAGACTTTGAAAAACTAGGTCATAGACACTGGGGAGACACAATACAACAGGATATTATGGAATCATACCAGTGGCTTGTTAAAAATAATAAAGTTAAAAAAAATCAAGCGTGTATTATGGGAGCAAGTTTTGGTGCATATTCAGCAATACAAAGTACCATAAAATATCCCGGTATGTATAAGTGTGCTATCGCAAACGCAGGTGTTTATGATCTTGAATTAATATTTGAAGAAGGCGATATTCAAAAACGCCGTTTTGGTATGGCGTATTTAAAAACAGTTCTAGGTACCGACCAAGAAAAACTAAAAGCAATGTCACCTGTCTATTCAGCAGATAAAATTAATATTCCACTATTTTTAGCACATGGCGAAGATGATCAACGTGCCCCCTTTGAACATGTTGAGCGTTTAAAGTCTGCATTAGACAAAGCAGGAAAGCCTTACCAATGGTTTGTAGTTGATAAAGAAGGTCATGGTTTTTATAATCCTAAAAACCAAAAAGCTTATATGAAAGGCGTGGTCGACTTTTTGGACGAACATTTAAAATAGCAAAAAAAAACGCTGCAATGAGATAACTCAAAATGCAGCGTTTAATAATTTAATTAATATTTATAGTTTACTGACGATATTCAACCTCAACATCGTAATCATCTTCATTCCAATCTTCATCATCAAGATCATCATCTAATGCATCATCATCTAATGCATCTTCATGGTAAGTATCCCACTTAAATTCAACATTTTTACCATCAAGAGGAGCTTCTTCTGTCTCTTATACACATCTCCGAGCCCACGAGACGTAGAGGAATCTCGTAT
>OJGT01000136.1_pt1 | contig 14209 bp, 10 predicted proteins | sample 1595031 | NCBI WGS metagenome assembly OJGT01 (sample SAMN05416857, study PRJEB24817) | seawater metagenome | isolation source: Sea water | place: Canada:Atlantic | collected 2013-11 | reverse complement strand
CTATCCTCTTCGTCGGCAGCGTCAGATGTGTATAAGAGACAGGACTAAATTATTGTGCTTACTATCATCAATATTAACACTGACTTTACCTGTGCCGATAAGCTGTTCTAGTTCTTTAAAAATGAGAGGGTTTATTTGAAAACTCGAACTTTCTTGTTCTGACAAACTATAACCTGCTAAATTTCGTGCCGCACGAAAGAGTAAATCTAATGATTGATTACTTCGAGTTAGCTCTAATGTTTTATGATCTACTCTGTATTCAAACTCTTTATAAGTAAGCTTTAGTTCCGATGACATTTGATTAATAGCATTAGCTAAAACCCCCAGCTCATTATTTGCATTATAATCAGCTCTTACTTCAAAGTTACCCTTACCTACCTGCTCAGAAACTCTGATTAATTGCTTAAGTGGAACAATTAACTTTCGATTTAATTTGATTAAAACAACACTGGCAACACCTAATAATATAAATAAAGAAACACCTTGAATAAGCCGTAATAAGCTTAATTTTTTTTCTGACTCTAGCTGCAATAAAGAAACTAAGCGGTTTAATTGAACCACAAAATGATCAATTTTTTCAGTCTGTTCATTTAGTTGTTGTCTATTAAGCTGTTCAAGCTTAAAGCTTTCCTCATTAACTTGTTGCCACAACGATAAAATTACCTGATATTGCATTTCAACTTCAGACGGATTTGATTTTTTTTCTTCTTTATCAAATAGTTTTCCTAATAATAAATGAGATAAACGAATATTAAAGTCATGAATCTCTGCTTTCACTTGCGCTTTATTTGGCGTGATATCTGAATAATATGCCCTTGATATTCTGATTGCTTGCATCCGTAAAGCACCGGCATCATTAATCTGCGCCGCATCGCCATTAAGACTTTCAGTGACCAGTATGGAAGAAATCATACTGACTAATCCCAACGTAATAATAACAGCCATTATTTGCCCTGCTCGGGCAATTAATGAAGAACTAGAGTCAGTAAATTTATTCATGGTTAGGCATTTGTTGTTAATCAAAAAGGCAAATAGTAGAAATAAAGCATACAGAGTTTTCATCAAAAAGTGCAATCCGAATCGCAACTACCACTAAATAGCCATTGATAGCCCGTCAAGCTTAAAGACAATAAGCAAAAAATAAAAATACTTTGAATACAAAGACATAGGAAAGAATAAAAATACTACTTTGGTGGTAGTTTATTTTTACCCATCAGTAAAGTTACCTATCAGCTTGATCCAGATCAACTAGTAGAAGTTCACTACTGCTATTTTATGGTCAGCAAAAATTAAAATACACACATTATTAATCACCATTTCAGTTCATTTAGCATCACTGAAATAAAAACAAAAATCACTGATACGTTGGAGTAACAAATGTCAGATATTCAAAAGTGGGATGTAGAAGATCCCAAGTTTTGGGAAAGCGAAGGTAAAAAGATAGCAAATCGCAATCTTTGGATCTCAATCCCAAGTCTGTTATGTGGTTTCGCAGTATGGTTATACTGGGGCATCATTACTATCCAAATGCTTAACTTAGGATTCCCGTTCGCGAAATCTGAGTTATTTACCTTGATGGCCGTTGCCGGTCTTACGGGGGCGACACTACGAATTCCAAGTTCCTTCTTTATCCGTTTAGCCGGTGGTCGAAATACTATTGTATTTACTACGGCATTATTAATGATTCCTGCTATCGGTGCGGGTATCGCACTACAAGATAAAAACACACCACTTTGGGTTTTCCAAATACTGGCTCTTTTATCTGGTTTTGGTGGCGGTAACTTCGCTTCTTCAATGTCAAATATCTCTTTCTTCTTCCCGAAAAAACAACAAGGTTTAGCGTTAGGCTTAAATGCTGGTTTAGGTAACTTTGGTGTTACTACTATGCAAATTTTAGTGCCATTAGCGATGACCTTTGGTTTATTCGGTGGTGAGCCAATGGAGCTTGTAAATACTTCAGGTACACTAATTGGTAAGATTCCAGCAGGTACAGATGCTTGGATTCATAATGCTGGTTATATTTGGTTATTATTCTTAATTCCATTAGCGGCTGCTGGTTGGATTGGCATGAATAACATTAAAGCATCACATGTTACTCCTGACCTACCAAGCCCTGTTGGTTCTTTCTCTATGATTTCAGGCATGTTATTAGTAGGTTTTGTTACTGCTATTTTCGGCCTTTGGTTAATGCTTCCTGAAAAAGTTGGTGGTTCTGGCTTTGGTATCAGTAAGTGGATTGTATTACCTATCGTTATTGCGTTAACTGTATTTTTACTTAAATTGTTCCCTGGTAAAGTTAAAGAAAACCTATCTCGTCAATATCAAATTTTTAACAATACTCATACTTGGGTAATGAGTGTAATTTACACCATGACCTTTGGTTCATTCATTGGTTTTGCTGCAGGTTTTGGTTTATCAATTAAGGTTATTTTTGGTTATCAACATGTAATGGTTGATGGCGTAATGAACCATGACATTGTTAACGCAGCGGGTCCAAGTGCATTAATGTACGCTTGGATGGGACCTTTCATTGGTGCGTTAATTCGTCCAGTTGGTGGTTGGATTGCAGATAAAATGGGTGGCGCTAAAGTGACTCAAATCTGTGCTGTTGTAATGGTTGCAAGTGCTGTTGGTGTAGCTCACTACATGAAACTAGCTTATGCATCTGCTACGCCTCAAGATTATTTTGTACCATTCTTAGTATTATTCTTAATATTGTTTGCCGCTACTGGTATTGGTAACGGTTCAACGTTCCGTACTATTTCAATGGTATTTAATAAAGAACAAGCGGGTCCTGTACTAGGTTGGACTTCTGCAGTAGCAGCATACGGCGCGTTCATTATTCCAAAAGTGTTAGGTGAGCAAATCAAACTAACAACCCCTGAGAATGCATTATATGGTTTTGCTGTTTTCTACGGTGTATGTATCGTCATTAACTGGTGGTTCTACTTACGTAAGAGCGCTGAGCATCATAATCCTTAACAGTTTCTTGATAAATAAAAACTGTTTACAAAGAGCTGGTTTAGATCAGCTCTAGTATGTTTAAGCTCTTTATATTGAGCAGTATTAAAATTCAATAACCGGTGTTCGTTAAACTAAATAGCATTATTACAAAGGTTTGATAGACACTTCAATGGAGAATAAAGATGAGTAACTTTCTTGATCGTCTGCAATTTCTTAAAAAGAAAACAGGCGAATTTAGCGATGGTCATGGTGATACTACCAATGAAAGTCGCGAATGGGAAAACAGCTATCGTCAACGCTGGCAACATGACAAAATCGTACGCTCTACCCACGGGGTAAACTGTACAGGTTCTTGTTCTTGGAAAATTTACGTGAAAAATGGTTTGGTGACATGGGAAACTCAGCAAACTGATTACCCACGTACACGTCCAGATTTACCAAACCATGAACCACGCGGCTGTCCTCGTGGTGCAAGTTATTCTTGGTACTTATATAGTGCTAACCGTTTAAAATACCCTAAAGTACGTAAGCCATTATTAAAATTATGGCGTGCTGCTCGTTCAACCATGGATCCTGTTGATGCATGGGGCTCAATCGTTTCTGACGAAGCTAAAACAAAGTCATATAAATCTAAACGTGGTTTAGGTGGTTTTGTTCGTTCTTCATGGGACGAAGTAAACGAAATTATTGCAGCGGCTAACGTGTATACCACTAAAACATTTGGTCCTGACCGTGTTATTGGTTTCTCGCCAATTCCAGCAATGTCAATGGTTTCTTATGCAGCGGGTGCTCGTTACTTATCACTAATCGGTGGTGTTTGTTTAAGCTTCTACGATTGGTATTGTGATTTACCACCAGCATCTCCAATGGTTTGGGGTGAGCAAACTGATGTTCCTGAATCTGCTGATTGGTATAACTCTAACTACATTATTGCTTGGGGTTCTAACATTCCTCAAACACGTACACCTGATGCGCATTTCTTCACAGAAGTACGTTATAAAGGTGCTAAAACAGTATCTATCACACCAGATTACGCAGAAGTGTCAAAACTTACTGATGAATGGTTAAACCCTAAACAGGGTACTGATGCTGCGTTAGGCATGGCTTTCGGTCATGTTATATTAAAAGAATTCCATTTAGAAAACCCAAGTGAATATTTCACTAGTTATGTTCGTCAATATACCGATTTCCCTATGTTGGTTGTATTAGAAAAACATGATGATGACTCTTTTGCTTCAACACGTTTCTTACGTGCAAGTGATTTAGCCGGTGATTTAGGTCAAGAAAACAACCCAGAATGGAAAACGATTGCCTTTGATGAAAATGCAGGTGAACTTGTTTCTCCACAAGGTTCTATCGGTTACCGTTGGGGCGAAAAAGGTAAGTGGAACATTGAAGAGCGTGAAGGTAATGCTGGCGCTGAAACCAAACTTCAATTGTCTCAAATTGGTGGCGATGTATCTCCAGTTGCTTTCCCTCACTTTGCTGCAAACAATACCAACAGTGCTTGGACAGGTTGTGACCAAGAAGAAATTCAAGTGCGTAACGTACCAACTAATGTTATCACTGGCGCAGACGGTGAAGAATATTTAGTAGCAACTGTTTACGATTTAATGATGGCTAACTATGGTATCGATCGTGGTTTAGGTGGTGGCAACGTTGCTTCTAGCTATGATGATGACATTCCAGGTACACCAGCATGGCAAGAAAAAATTACTGGCCTTGATCGCTCAAAAGTAATTAAAGTTGCCCGTGAATTTGCAGATACTGCCGATAAGACTCATGGTAAAGCTATGATTATCGTTGGTGCAGCAATGAACCATTGGTATCACATGGACATGAACTATCGTGGCCTTATCAATATGGTTATGATGTGTGGTTGTGTTGGTCAATCAGGTGGCGGTTGGTCACATTATGTTGGGCAAGAAAAACTACGTCCACAAACCGGTTGGCAGCCACTAGCATTTGGTTTGGATTGGTCTCGTCCACCACGTCAAATGAATGGTACTTCTTTCTTCTACAACCATTCTTCGCAATGGCGTCATGAAAAAGTAAGTATGCATGAAGTATTGTCTCCGCTTGCAAACAAAGCAGACTTTGACGAGCATCAACTTGATTACAACATCCGTGCAGAACGCATGGGTTGGTTACCTTCTGCTCCTCAAATAAACATGAACCCACTTCAGTTTACCAAAGATGCAAAAGCAGCAGGTATGGAAGCAAAAGATTTTGCTGTTCAAGAACTGAAATCAGGCAACTTAAAGTTTGCTTGTGAAGCTCCTGATGCACCAGAAAACTTCCCGCGTAACATGTTTATCTGGCGTTCAAACTTACTTGGTTCTTCAGGTAAAGGTCATGAATACATGCTTAAGTACCTTTTAGGTGCAGAAAAAGCAAGTGTATTAAATGAAGATAACGGCGCTCTTGGTGGCATAAAACCAAAAGAAGCTGAATGGGTTGAACAAGGCGCTACAGGTAAATTAGACCTAGTAACCACATTAGATTTCCGTATGTCTTCAACGTGTATGTACTCAGATATTATTTTACCTACCGCTTGTTGGTATGAAAAAGATGATTTAAATACTTCTGATATGCATCCATTTATTCACCCATTATCAACAGCCGTTGATCCTGCGTGGGAAGCAAAATCAGATTGGGAAATTTACAAAGGTATCGCCAAGAAATTCTCTGAAGTTTGTGTTGGTCACTTAGGTGAAGAAACAGATTTCGTGACTATACCAATGTTACATGACACCCCAGGTGAATTAGCACAACCGTTTGATGTTCAAGATTGGAAAAAAGGCGAATGCGACTTAATTCCAGGTGAAACAGCACCAAACATGGTAGTTGTTGAACGTGATTACCCTAACACCTTTAAGAAGTTTACTTCTTTAGGTCCATTGCTTGATAAATTAGGTAATGGCGGTAAGGGTATTAACTGGAATACTGATGATGAAATCATGTTATTGGGTGAATTAAACCACCGCAATACTGACGAAGGTATCAGTGAAGGTCGCCCTCAAATTGAAACGGCTATTGATGCTGCTGAAATGGTATTAACTTTCGCTCCTGAAACTAACGGTGGCGTTGCGGTTAAAGCATGGGCTGCGTTAAGTGAGTTTACTGGTCGTGACCATACGCATTTAGCTTTACCGAAACAAGAAGAGAAAATTCGTTTCCGTGATATTCAAGCGCAACCGCGTAAGATTATCTCTTCTCCAACTTGGTCTGGTTTAGAAGATGAGCATGTTAGTTACACTGCTGGTTACACTAACGTTCATGAGCTTGTGCCATGGAGAACGCTAACAGGTCGTCAGCAGTTCTATCAAGATCACAAATGGATGCAAGCATTTGGTGAGCAACTAATGTCTTACCGTCCGCCTGTTGATACTAAAACAACTGAAGCGATCAAGAACTCTAAACCAAATGGTAATAAAGAGATCACCTTGAACTGGATTACACCACATCAAAAATGGGGTATCCATTCAACTTACTCAGACAACTTATTGATGCTTACCCTATCTCGTGGTGGCCCAATTATTTGGATGAGTGAAACTGATGCTGAAGAAGCAGGTATTGAAGATAACGATTGGGTTGAAGTATTTAACGCTAACGGTGCTATAGCCTGTCGTGTTGTAGTTTCACAACGTGTAATGAAAGGCATGACCATGATGTATCATGCGCAAGAGCGTATTGTTAACGTTCCTGGCAGTGAAATGACAGGTACGCGTGGTGGTCACCATAACTCTGTTACTCGTGTCATCATGAAGCCTACTCATATGATTGGCGGTTATGCACAACAAGCCTGGGGCTTCAACTATTACGGTACTGTAGGTTGTAACCGTGATGAAATGGTTGTTGTTCGTAAGATGGATAAAATTGACTGGTTAGATGATGACGGCTATGAAGCTGGCAACACTGAAAAGTTACCTCGTCCTTTACCAACTAACCCAGATGAAGCTTAAGGAGTAGAACATGAAAATTCGTTCTCAAATAGGTATGGTGCTAAACCTTGATAAGTGTATCGGGTGTCATACTTGTTCAATCACGTGTAAAAACGTATGGACGTCTCGTGAAGGCGTTGAATACGCTTGGTTCAACAATGTTGAAACTAAGCCCGGTATTGGTTACCCGAAAGAATGGGAAAACCAAGACAAATGGAATGGCGGTTGGATTCGTAAGTCTGATGGCAACATCGAACCTAGAATTGGTGGTAAGTACCGCTTACTAGCCAGCATTTTTGCTAACCCAAATATGCCAGAAATCGACGATTACTATGAACCGTTCGATTACGATTACCAACATTTACATACTTCTCCAGAAGTGAAGCATCAGCCAACGGCTCGTCCGCGCTCTGTTATTTCTGGTAAGCGTATGGAAAAAATCGAATGGGGTCCAAACTGGGAAGAGATTCTTGGTACTGAGTTTGAAAAACGCTCTAAAGACAAAAACTTCGATAATATACAAAAACAAATGTACGGTGAATTCGAAAATACATTCATGATGTATTTACCGCGTTTATGTGAACATTGTTTAAATCCAGCTTGTGTGGCTTCTTGTCCATCTGGCGCGATTTACAAGCGTGAAGAAGATGGTATCGTTCTTATCGACCAAGAAAAATGTCGTGGTTGGAGAATGTGTATCTCTGGTTGTCCGTACAAGAAAATCTACTACAACTGGAAATCAGGTAAATCAGAAAAATGTATTTTCTGTTACCCGCGTATCGAAGCTGGTATGCCAACAGTTTGTTCTGAAACTTGTGTTGGTCGTATCCGTTACTTGGGCGTTATTCTTTATGATGCTGATAGAATCAAAGAAGTGGCTTCAACACCATCTGACACTGATCTTTATGAGAAGCAGCTTGAAGTGTTCCTTGATCCAAATGATCCAGCAATCATTGCACAAGCACGTAAAGATGGCATTGCCGATTCTGTTATTGATGCAGCGCAAAAGTCGCCAGTATACAAATTAGCGATTGATTGGAAACTAGCGCTACCATTACATCCTGAGTATCGTACCCTGCCAATGGTTTGGTATGTACCTTCTCTTAGCCCTATTAACAGTGCTGTAGAGTCTGGTAACTTAGCAACTATTGGTAAAGCAGGTGTTATTCCTGATATTCGTAGCTTACGTATTCCACTTAAATACCTAGCTAACTTATTAACCGCCGGTGATGAAGAGCCAGTAGCGCGTGCATTAGAGCGTTTACTTGCAATGCGTGCCTACAAGCGTGCTGAAAATGTTGAAGGTGTTGAAGATCTTCAAGTATTGGAAGATGCTGGGTTAACTAAGAAGCAAGCGGATCAAATGTATCGTTACTTAGCGATTGCTAACTACGAAGACAGATACGTTATTCCTTCAGGTAAGCGTGAAATGAACGTGCCAGAAGCCTACGGCGAAAAATCTGGTTGTGGTTTCACATTTGGTAATGGTTGTAGCGATGGTGAAAGTGGCGTAAACATGTTTGGTGGCAAAAAAGTTGCTAAACGTGACGTTATTAAAACCGTTAATGTTGGTTAGGAGAGCGTTATGTTAATTCTTAAAGTTATTTCAAGATTGCTAGATTATCCTACGGCGGAGATGTTTGCCGCCAAAGATGAGTTAAAAGCAATTGTAGAACAAGCCGAAGAATTGACTAATCAAAACCGTACTCAGTTGCTTGATTTTATCGAGCAACTAACAGCTAGAGACATTTTTGATGCACAAGAAAGCTACGATCTATTATTTGATCGTGGCCGTGCATTATCACTATTGTTATTTGAACACGTTCACGGTGAATCTCGTGACCGTGGTCAAGCAATGGTAGATTTAATGAATGTTTATAAAACCAACGGTTTTGAAGTTGATTCATCACAACTACCTGACTACATTCCTTTGTATTTAGAGTTTTTAAGTGAACAAACACCCGAGTTTATTGAAGAATGGCTTGGCGATATTTGTCACTTAATGACCATGTTGTCGGAACGTTTGATAGATAGAGAATGTTATTACTCGATACTTTTTGATTCATTAATCGAAATTTCAGGCCAAGAGGTTGACCTCGAAGCCCGAGCTGAAATTAGTGAAACAGTAAAAGCAGAAGAGCGAGATGATACCGTCGAAGCTATCGATAAAGAATGGGAAGATAAAGAAATCCGTTTTGATGACCCAATGGTAGGCGAATGCCCATCATCATCAGGGATGCAACAATCTCAACATTCACTCGATCCAAATACTGTTCATCAAGTACCGATTAAATGGCACGATGCAGATGCTGCACAAGTGCAAGGACTGTAAGGAAGAAATATTATGTCAAATTTAAATTTTTTACTATTTGGGATTTATCCCTACATTGCTATTGCCGTGCTTTTCATTGGTTCTTGGATCAGATATGACCGCGAACCTTATTCATGGAAAGCCGATTCTAGCCAGCTATTAGATCAAAAAGGTTTTCGCCTAGCGAGTAACTTATTCCACGTAGGTATTATTTTTGTACTTTGTGGCCACTTTGTTGGTTTATTAACACCACATGCTATTTATCACGCTTTTATTTCTACAGCTAACAAGCAACTATTAGCGATGGTAAGTGGTGGTTTCTTTGGTGTGTTATGTTTAATCGGCTTAGTTATGTTACTTCAACGTCGTTTAACTAACCCACGTGTTCGTGCAGTATCTAAAACGTCAGATATCTTTATCTTAATTTTATTACTTGTACAGTTGTTACTAGGCTTAATGACTATCTTTGCTTCAATGAGTCATTTAGACGGCAGCGTAATGGTGTTATTAGGTGACTGGGCACAAAGCATTGTAACTTTACAAGGTGTTGCAGCAGCAGAAGCGATGACTACTGTTGGTGTTATCTATAAATTACACATTCTTGTTGGTTTAACTATGTTATTGGTATTCCCATTCACACGTTTAGTACATGTGATCAGCGTACCGGTTAAATACTTTGCACGTAACTACCAGTTAGTTCGTCAAAGATAGTTTAACAAGTAAGTTATCTTAGTAAGTTCAAATGGCGATTTTTGTTGGTAAAAGTCGCCATTTCTTTAACTAAACATAAACAGTGTATATAGCTAAGTCACTTTTTTTCAGGTTATTTATTTATATATATTAAACATCATTCAAATTTAAAGTGTAGTAATTCTAAAGTAGATATTTGGTAAAAAACCAATAAAATCGTACAGAGTTGATGCTAGTCAATAAGCTCTTTCGATAACAAAGTTACACTAAATAGTGAAGAATGAATGACTATCAGAGAGAGATACTATGAGCGACAGTTGCGGCACACAAGAGCCAACCACACCATCTAAAGAGCAGTTACCTGAAATTACGGTTAACGGTATTGCGATTCCTGAGAAAGATTTGGCTAACGAACTACAATATCACCCAAATGAAAATTTTGCCGTGGTAGTACAGCAAGCGGGTCAAGCTTTAGTTATTCGTCAGCTATTAATAGATGAAGCAAAAAAACAAGGTATTGATACCACTAATGATGAAGAGGCAATGCAAAAGCTTGTTGAAAAAAACATAAGTTACGATGCCCCTAATGAAGATATATGTCAGCGTTATTTTAACAGTAACAAAGAAAAGTTTATGACCATGCCATTAATGGAAGTTGATCATATTCTTTTAGCGGCTGCTAAAGATGATATTGAAGGCCGTGATGCCGCAGATAACAATGCAAAAGTGATTATTTCACAACTTCAGCAAGAAATTAGCAATGGTGAGCCTTCAAGCTTTGCCGCCTTAGCAAAAGAGTATTCTGCTTGTCCATCAAAAGAAAATGGTGGTAACTTAGGCCAATTAAGTAAAGGCCAAACAGTACCTGAATTTGAACGCCAATTAATGCCATTATCAGAAGGGTTAAGTGATAAAGCCATTGAATCTCGCTATGGTTTCCACGTCGTCAATATTAATCGTAAAATCGACGGTAAGCAGCTAGATTATGACATGGTCAGCGATAAAGTACGTGGCTACTTAATAAACAGTGCATCACACCTTGCAATACAAGCTTATATTCAAAGCCTAGTTGAGCAAGCAGAAGTTACTGGTGTACCAATTAAGTTCGATGAAGAGAATGTTCATATTTAATTGTTCATTAAAAGTTAGCGCAGGATAACCTGCGCTTAGCTATCCCACTATAAAATATTTCCTATCCCCTTTTTTATCGCTTTCACTAAATTCCTTTTCTTTTCAGCCTTGTAAAACCTCAATGAACAAATTAAGCTTATAACAAGTCTATTAAGTTCTTTCCCTTCCAGCGAAAATAAATTTAATAGCATTAATATTTCAACCTGCATTTTAATAAAGCGCATAGGCTCTAGAGAAGTAACTAATCAACGTTTTCTGTTGATATTACTACCCATTACTTATCCGTTTTACGTAATACAGCCTATACTAATTATAACTGTGCAGTTGGGACGTAAAAGGACAAGCACTAAATTATCGCTCAATACACGCTCAATTGGAGAAAGACGTCTTATGAAAAAAATCATTATATTTACCATTTTAATATTAGCAATTGCTGGTGGCGCATTCTGGTTTCTCGGCAGTGATAAACTAAACTCTATCATTGCAGAACAAATAGAAGTACAAGGGAAAAAATTTACTGAACAACAAGTAACCGTTGAAAAAGTAGATATGAAGTTATTAAGTGGTGCTGGCACCATTAATGGTTTGATATTAAATAATCCAAGCGGCTACACAACAACCCCTCTATTTGCATTAAACGAAATCACTTTAGATATTAATCTTGAAAGCCTTGCAGGAGTTCGTGAAGGTAAAGCAATTCTAATCGACGAGATTGTTATTGATAAACCTGAGGCACTTGTTGAATTTAATGAATCAGGCGGCTCTAATATTCAAGTAATTCTTGATGCTATCAATAAAAATATACCAAAGTCTTCAGCTGACAATGGCAATGCAAACGCTAACCAAGCTGATACTCCAAAAATACGTGTGAAGAAATTTGTATTAGCCGGAGTAGCTTTACGTGTTGATTTAACTAAGTTAGGTAATACAACTCACAAAAAGACATTGCCTGATATTCACCTTTCAAACATTGGTGGTACCGATGGTTTACCTGCTAATGAACTTGGCGGAGTAATGGTTAAGAAAGCTTTATCTGCGATTTGGAAAGAAGCAAAAAATTCTCAAAAAGACATCATAAAAGATAAAGTTAAAGAGAAGGCTAAAGAAAAGCTTAAAGAAAAACTAGGTGACAAATTAAAAGACAAAGCGCCAAAAGCACTTACTGATTTACTTGGCTAGTTTTTAAAACAGTCAATTTCTATGTAATTTGCTAGTAGACCAAGTGTATCACCACACTTGGTCTACTATATTTAAATAAAGATAAACGTTCAACATAAGACCTTTTTATCTAGTCCCACACCAAATCTACTTGTTTGATTCTTATTGTTTAGTCGATTGCACAACCGGCAGGCTAACCAGCTTCAATATTCAAATTTAGAACAATCATATCGATGTTCTATTCCTGCTCAATCACAACTCCCTAGCCTAATAATTAAAGAAGCATTTCAATTGAACAAGTTTCATCTAAGCTCTGTTAATGGTTCTAAAAGTAAGGTTAATCCGTGCATCCTGTACTTTTTTAGTTGGTGGAAGGCGATGAAGCCAGTTCTGCTGGGTTTCTCCTTTCATGACTAAAAGACTTCCAGCTTTTAAATCAAGCGATACCACTTCTTTAGTATTTTTATGTTTAAAAGCAAACCTGCGGCTCGCCCCAAAACTTAACGAAGCGATAGCGCCATTCTTCTTAAGATCTTTTTCCCCATCACTATGCCAAGCCATGCCCTCACTGCCATTGTGATATAAATTAAGCAGGCAAGAATTATATTTTCCCCCTGTTTTGTTCTCAACTATAGTCTTTAAAACATCTAAGGTTTGAGTCCAAGGTAAGGCATGTTTAGTGATATTCGAGTAAGTATAACTAAATGGCTGATCTGCATACCAAGCGACTTTTCTTTTGGTTTCAATATGTTTACCCAATATAACAGCTTGATCAAAACGCCAATCGATTTCTGTTAATAAACTATCAAAATAAAGGTCGGACTCTGCTTGAGATATTATTTCACCATAATAATTAACATCCCCATCCTGAGATATAATACTAATAGGCTCATCTAATGCTTGCTCGAATAAATCCATAACGTTCTATTTTCTCTTTAATCTATAGGTGTTCAGCAGTAATACAAAACGAGTTTATTTATTTTAACCTGATGCATAGTTTTCTAGCATAAAATTTTTGCTCTTTTTTTCAGCCATAATTTCTTTATAATGTCTTTTCTAAAGTAAACAATTGAATAAATGGTATACCTAATGGCAATTGAACATAAAACACGAACACAGCTAGTTGTTGAAATATTAAGAGAAAAAATATTGAATGGTGAAATAGTTGCTGGTCAGCCATTACGTCAAGCCGCATTAGCAGAAGAGTTAAGTGTAAGTCGTATTCCTGTTCGTGAAGCTCTATTGCAGCTTGAAGCAGAAGGTTTAGTTACTTTTGAGCCTCATAAAGGTGCTAGTGCAACCGTGCTAAATGCTGAACATGTTGATGAATTATTCGAACTTAGGGCAATGATAGAGGGTGACTTGCTTGCAGCTTCATTAGAACATATAACTAACGATGCGTTAGCGCAAGCAGCAGATATTTTAGTAAACCTTGATAGTGCCTTAGGTAAAGAAAATGCTGCCAATACGTGGAGTGAATTAAACTCTGAATTTCATAACTGCTTATATTCAGGTGCCAATAAACCGCAAACAGCAAGTTTAGTTAATACGTTGAATAAAAATGCTGATCGTTATATTCGCATGCATTTATTATGGGCGGGTGGTATATCAAAAGCAGGGCCAGAACATGCAGAGCTGTTAGCTTTTTGCCAAGCGCGTGATATTAATAATGCTGTAGCTAAGTTAAAACAACATATCCTTAATTCTCGCGACGAAATAAAAGCCTTTTTATCACAACGAGAAGCCAGTTAATCTTTATATACAACAAGAAAACGGTAGAGTTTTTCAATCATAATATTTAAAAACTCTACACGAAGAAATCAAGTTATTGATAAATAACTTATAACGTAAACTTATCTAATTGCTCATTTAACTCTGTTGATAGTTCAAGTAGATGTTCGCTTATTTCCTTACCACGAATAGCATCTTGACTTGATTTCTCTGCAACATCACTAATATTACTGTCTCTTATACACATCTCCGAGCCCACGAGACGTAGAGGAATCTCGTA
>OJGT01000135.1_pt1 | contig 14285 bp, 8 predicted proteins | sample 1595031 | NCBI WGS metagenome assembly OJGT01 (sample SAMN05416857, study PRJEB24817) | seawater metagenome | isolation source: Sea water | place: Canada:Atlantic | collected 2013-11 | reverse complement strand
CATCTTCCTTATGGTTAAATTTATCTATTAAATTTAAGTAAATAGGTTCAGTATTGATTAACCTTTATCCTGCTAATAAAATGGAAAATTTATTAGCGTTGCTCAATAAAATTTCGCAAGTATCTCCTGTTGGTGTTTTCAATCAAGAAGTCATTATCGTACAAAATGCGGGTATGCAACATTGGCTTAACCTTGCAATAGCTAATGAACGTGGAATTAGTATGAATATGCGTTACGCGTTACCTGCTCAATATTTATGGCAGCTAATAAGAACGCTGGCTAGCAAAGAGAAAGTACCTGAGCAGTCTCCATATTCTCGTGAAGTACTAACTTGGCGGATTTATCACTTATTAGCGACAGAAACGGTTATAAATGATGAAGATTTTGTGCCAGCGACTCGTTACTGGCACGATATTAAAACATCAAATATAACTGATGATTCTACTTTAAATGTTAGCTTTTCCTCGTCAGGTAAAGATACATTGAAACGATATCAACTTGCCGGACAAATGGCCGATTTATATGAGCAATATTTAATTTTCAGACCTGATTGGCTAGATGCTTGGCAACATGATAATGCTGATACTCAACTAAATGCTGATAATTTATGGCAAGCTAAACTATGGCAGTTACTTACTAATGAACTACCTTATAATCCTGTTGAGCTGCTTAACGATGCAATTGCAAATATTGCTGAAAAAATAGGTGAAGATGCCAATATTTTACCTAAGCGAATGAGCTTTTTTGGCATAAATACAATGGCGCCAATGTGGTTAAGTTTTATTAATGCATTAAGTGAATATATTGAAGTTGACTTCTTTCATCTAAACCCTTGTTTTTCATATTGGGGAGATATTATTAGTGAAAAGCAGGCAATACAAAAACTATCGAATTGGTCAAATAATGCAGAAAGTGATGAACATATATTTGTTGGCAACCCGCTATTAGCAAATTTTGGTCAACAAGGAAGAGAGTTCTTAGCACTGTTACAAGAATATAGTACTGTTGATGTAGAGCTGTTTGTGAAAGCTAGTAATAATGGTGATAGCAATAACGTTGAAAGTGTAGACTCAATAGAGACAAATTGTATATTGCATCAATTACAAAATGATATTTTACTACTTAATGATGCCACTGAGAAACCATCTCAGCTTATTGATGATTCAATTACTATTGTCAGTTGTCATAGTGCATTAAGAGAGGTTCAAGCATTACATGACTATTTACTTCATCAATTTAACGATACAGCCAACGACAAGGATAAATTAACACCAAAAGATGTGTTAGTGATGTGCCCACAAATAGAACAGTACGCGCCTTATGTTAACGCTGTATTCACTCGTGGTTGGCAAGATTTAACCGATGAAGTTCCACCCTTACCATGCTCAATAGCAGACAGAAGTGCGAAAGATAGTGATCCCTTAATTGCAGCTTTTAGCGAGCTACTGTCCTTACCTGATTCACGTTTTCAAGTAACGCAATTACTGAGCTATATTCGCTTGCCAGCTGTGGCCAATAAATTTTCGATTAATGCTGAAGACTGTGAAAAACTATCTCTTTGGTTAGAGCAGGCCACAATCCACTGGGGATTAGATCAAGCACATAAAGAAGCTTTACTCGGCGCACAAGCTAACAATCGTTTTACTTGGCAGCAAGGCTTATCACGGTTATTGCAAGGTTTCGCTTATTCCGATTCAGATAGCATTTATCAAGATCAATTGTTAATTGGTACAGTAGAAGGAGATGATGCAGTTTTACTTGGCCAGTTAATGCTATTTATAGAACAATTGCAGTTATTTTCTAATCAACTGAATACCGCTAGAACAGCAAAAGCTTGGCAAAGTTTTTTATTAACACAACTTGAGTTACTTTTTTCTACCAACACGACAGAGCAAACGTCTCAACAAACTAATAATCAAATTGATAACAGCCTTGCCATTATTGAACAAGCAATAGCCTCTTTAGTTGAATATTGTGAACATGCTGACTTTGATGATGAAATTGAATTATCAATTATTGTTGATTTTCTAAATAATCATTTCAGTCAAGGTGATGCTAGCCGCCAGTTTATGGTGGGGCAAGTGACATTTTGTTCAATGTTACCTATGAGAAGTATTCCTTTTAAAGTGATTGCTGTATTAGGCTTAAATGATGGCGAATTTCCACGACAACGTCCTGCATTGGGATTTGATCTAATAGCGCAAAGTAAAGCCGTTTTAGGTGATAGATCTCGTCGAGGTGATGATCGTTACCTATTTTTAGAAGCACTTATTTCCGCTAGAAAATCTCTGTATTTAAGTTATCAAGGAAGAAATATTAGAAATAATAATGAAAAACAACCTTCACTAGTATTAAAAGAGTTAATGGGGTATTTAGAACAAGGATATGGCTGGGATTTTGAAGGCAATGATTTATGTATTCATCAAATGGCAATGCAGCCATACAGCGAAGATAACTATTTAACTCAGCAAGGTTATGTTAATGTTCGGCCCAGTTTTGATCCTAATTGGCTGGTATTAGGTAAAAACGACTGTAACAATGAAACGAATCCCCCGTTACTACTTGATGAGAGTGATATATCACAGACTATAGAATCGCTACGTGCTGATGATATTATTCGTTTTTTTCAACACCCAAGTAAGTTTTTTGCTCAACATGCACTTAATTTATATTTAGGTATAAATGATGTAACACTCACTGATGTTGAGCCTTTTGCGGCAGATCACCTAGAGAACTATCTACTCAAGCAACAACTCCTTGCATCTGGCTTAGCGGAAAATAATAGTGACTCAATTGAGCAAGTAATTGATGTTGCTTCTTTATCAGGTAAATTTCCAGATTTACCCAGTACCCAATTACATTTTGATGAAGCAATTAGTGCCAGTGAGCAACTTGCCCAAGAAATAATAGCTCAAGGCTGTGAAAGCCCGGATCTTGTTGATTGTAAAATAGAGCTGAGTATCCCTTCGAATGACGCGACAGAAAACAAAATAACAATTACAGCCCAGTTACCTGTTAAAACAACTCATACTGGCATACGTCTGGTTTTATATCGCAGCTCTAGTGCTAAGCCCAAAGACTTGTTCACTTTATATTTACATCACTTAATTATGTTGGTGTGGCAGCAACAAAACAGTATAACAACAGACAATACGCCTAAAGCATTTGCTTTATTGAACCAGGTAGAAACAACACGGGGTTTTTATTTTAATACGAAAGCCCAAAAAGTTGAGCAATATAGCGTTAATTTACAGGGAGCTGATGAAGCTAAAACACAATTAATGCAATTACTTGGAGTGTATGCACAAGGAAGCAAGCAAGCGCTAATGCTGAATGGGGATTTAGCCGCACAAGTTTTTAAAGAATCACGAGGAAAGCGAGTAGAATTAACTCAAGAGCTTTTTGAGACTTTTTGGATGGGTTCTTCAATGCCCTCAGGAAGTATCCCAGGTTTTGGGGCTGATCCTTATATTCATTACTTTTGGCCTAAATGTCCTGAAATATCTGAACTCTCTTCATCTATAGAGTCTATTTATCAAGCGTTATACCTTAACGTATTAAAAGATAAAGCTGTAAAAGGAGCTAGTCGCTAATGTCAACAGATATGCAATTACAGAATTTATCTGCAGCAACAATTCCCTTAACAGGTCGACACCTTATTGAAGCGAGTGCTGGTACGGGCAAAACGTATAATATCACGCGTATTTATTTACGATTATTATTAGAAAGAGAATTAAAAGTAGAAGAAATTTTATTAATGACTTTTACTAAGGATGCAACACAAGAACTGCGAGGAAGAATTGATGCTTTTATTCGTCACGCATTAACCCATTGGCATGAACTCTGTGAAGAAGATGATTACTTTAAGGTAATTAGTAAGCAAGTTAGCAACAACAGAGCCGAAAGTGACGCTAAAATTCAATTTCTCTTAAAACGTGCGTTACTCTTTTTAGATGAAGCCGCTATTTTTACTATTCATGGTTTTTGCCAGCGAGCCTTAACACAACATGCTTTTACCAGTGGATTAGCATTCAATGCCAATATGTCTACAAATAGCAACGAATTAATTTTAGAAGCTTGCCAAGACTGGTATCGACAACTGGCTAAGCAAAACCCTGATGAGTTCACATTACTTAATCAATTTTGGTCTACACCAACGGCTTTCGTCAGTAGTTTTGCAAAAGCTATTTCACATAGCACTGAACTGAGTGTTGTTAATGTGCAAGAAATTGTTGATAGGTTTGTTGATTCAGCAAAACAAGCAGCTAGCGCTATAAACGAGAACTTAACGTTAATAAATGAAGGTTTAATTGCTCATAAAAAAGCTGATGAACAAGAAAAAAGGGCAGAGGAGCTTGTTAAATTACAAACGTGGTTAGCGCAAATTAGTCAATGTGATAGTGAAAGTGATTTACTCATGGCGATTAATCAACCTTTTCCAGATTATTTACTTAACGGTAATCGACATCCAAAGGCATTCAAAGTCTCGTTAGCTCAAGTGTTAGCAAGTTGTAAGCAAATTAAAGTTGACGTTAAAAACCTGACAAAAAATATCAATAAAGCTCAAGCTTTTTACATTGTACGGTTTGCAATCTATCGTATGCGAGAGCAAGTTCAGCAAACAAAAGAGCTTCATAATTTACTTGATTTCGATGATTTAATTAATACCTTAGCAAACTGTTTAAAAAATGAAGAAGAAAATCGCTTAGCTAAAACGCTCTTAGCGCAATATCCCGTTGCACTTATTGATGAATTTCAGGATACCGATCCTCAGCAATTTGCCATATTGCAAGGGATTTATTATCAAGAGTGTGCCCAACAACATAACTCTGCATTGTATTTAATTGGTGATCCTAAACAAGCTATTTATGGGTTTCGAGGTGGCGATATATTTGCTTACTTGAGTGCTCGTAATGACTGTGATTATCACTGGCTTATGGACACTAACTGGCGCTCAAGTCCTAATATGGTTTGTGCATATAACCAACTTTTCTTAGGAAAAGGAGATAACACTGTATTTGGATATGGCATCCCATACCAAGAAGTTCTTGCGGGTAAAGCAGACAAGCAACAAGCTGAGCGCGCAAAGGCGTTACAGTTTATTCATTTTTCAAGTGATAATGGTGAAACTAAGCAATCAGCTAGACCATTAATGGCAACATGGTGTGCAAATGAAATTGTTAAACTATTAACGGATGAAGATGTTAAACCACAAGATATTGCCATTTTAGTTAGAGATGGACGCGAAGCGGCAGATATAAAACAAGCATTACTCACTGCTAATTTGGCCAGTGTCTTTTTGTCTGATCGAGCAAACTTATTTTATAGTGAACAAGCAGTACAATTACTTAGCCTTTTAAAAGGAATATTAAATCCAGAAGATGAACGATTATATTTAAATGCATTGGCTAGTGGTTTATTAGGCTTTGACGCCGCCACTTTATATAAATTGCAGCAAGATGAAATAGCTTATCAAACATTAAAGTTTAATGTGATTGATTATAGAACTCAGTGGCAACGACAAGGTTTTATTGCGATGGCAATAAACTTAATGCACCAACACTTTAAAATTTCATTAGAAAATAAAGATAGGGCATTAACTAACCTTTTACACTTGTTTGAGATTCTACAATCAGCGAGTCAAAAATTTCTTCAACCACAAGAACTGCTTTATTGGTTTGAACAGCAATGTAGCGTAGAAACAAGTACTGTTAATAATGATGTAGAGGCAGAGCAACGTCTTGAAAGTGATGGTGATTTAATTCGCATCGTGACTCAACATGGTTCAAAAGGCTTAGAGTATCCTATTGTTTTTATACCGTTTGCAACGCGTCATAAAGATCCTCTTAAATTTGGTAACAAATCTGTTAGTTACATTGAATATCATAATAAAAAAGGGCAGCTGTGCTTAAGTTTAGATGGCGATGAGCAAGCAAAACTCGCTATGGCAAACGAAGCTTATGCTGAAACTATTCGATTACTCTACGTGGCAATAACACGTGCAGAAAGCCGTTGTTATATATTTACTTCATCATTTGATAAATACTTTCTCTCACCACTTGGACAAACACTGCAATGGCAAGACGAGCATAATATTGTTGAAAGCTTACAACAACTAGCTGATAAAACACCACAAACAACAAGTCTAGAGCAAGTTACGCTGAATGATATTGAAATTGATATATATCAGCCGAGCAACATTAATTGTGTAAACCAACAATTGGCTGAAGTTAGTCAATTTAAGGGGAAAATAGAGCGGAACTGGTGGCTTAGTTCTTTTTCTGCGTTAAGTCGAAATTTACGTCATAGCGGCGTATCAACACCGGATCGAGATACAGCCTTATTAAACGATGCAGAGATAACATTATTAAATAAAAATCGGCAATCGTTACGCTTTCAACTGGCTAAAGGTGCACATAGTGGCAACTTGTTACATGATATTTTAGAACATAGTGACTTCGTAATCGCTTATGAGTCATCAAGTGATTGGCAAGCGAGTATTAAGTGGCCGTTAGTAAAGTATGGTGAGCTACCACCTAGTTTTAATGAAAATGATCTCATGACTTGGCTTAATGAAATAGTACTATCTCCACTTGTTTTCGAACCCTTGATTGATACCGAAGAAGAAACAATTAACGCGGCTAGTCAGGTTGTTTGTGCTGAATCATTTTGTTTGGCTGATATTGCTATGCAAAAAACATTGCGAGAAAGTGAATTCTATTTTCCTATGGAAGAAGCTGATATAAGCGCATTGAGTAATTTGCTTACCGATCATCGAAACTCTGCACTAACTAATTTCAGTAATCCCTATGGTAAAAATCACGTTAGGCTACCCAGTTATCAGTCACTCAAAGGCATGATGCATGGCTTTATTGATTTGGTTTTTGAAAAAAATGGCAAGTTTTATGTGTGTGATTATAAGTCTAGCCATTTAGGGGATGATTTTAGTGATTATGATTTCTTTAGTTTACGCAATAATATTGAGCAAAATTATTATGATCTTCAATACCTGATTTATAGTTTAGCCTTACATCGATATTTACAGCAAAATGTATCTGATTATAATGCTGAGCAACATTTTGGCGGGATTTATTATCTATATTTACGTGGCATGACGAATGATGAGAAGTATCATGACAAGGGCGTTTACTTTAGAGAAATATTATCCGAAGAGTTAACACGCTTAGATGCTATTTTCACCGGTAAAAAAGATATAGAAACTGAAAATACTGCAACAACTAGAAGTGAGTCATGATTTTGCCCATTTATACTAATTTTGCTCAAGCAAAACAACAACTGGCTGACATTGAGGCGATTGATTATTTTTTTGCAAAAGAAATGATAGCAGCTTTGCAAAAAACGCATGTCTTTTCAGCAGAAAGTGAGAATATTCTTAATCATCTCTTTTTTGCATTAAGTGTTAGCTTACGAGCAGGGCATACCTGTTTGCCTTTATCAGAACTTGCTGATCAACAATGGGCAGTAGCGTTTGACGAGCAAGGAGTCTGTAGTCATCAAGGTTTCCCGTTTCCCCAAGAAAGTGAGTTACATAATATATTAACTTCACTCGATCTCAGTGAAAGTGCGCAACATCCTATCGTCTTTGATAATAGCTGCCTATATTTACGTCGTTACTTTCAATTTGAACGTACACTTGTAGACGATATTAAAAGCAGGTTAACGCAGCAGTCGTCTACCGATACTCAACATATAAAAAGCATAGTTGAGCAACTCTTTCCTGAATTAGGTAATGAACAAGCAGACACTATTGATTGGCAAAAAGTTGCTGTTGCTAACGCAATGAATAAAAACTTTTCTGTTATCGCCGGAGGGCCAGGCACAGGTAAAACCTATACAGTAACTAAGTTATTAGCTGCGTTAATTATGTTAAAAGATATTGATGCCCACGCTACAGCGCTTGAAATATCCTTAGTAGCCCCAACAGGTAAGGCAGCACAGCGGTTATCTGAGTCTATTATTAAGGCTGTTTCTGGTTTTAAAGGGTTAATTCATTATGATGTATTAGCCAAAATACCAACAGAAGCAAAAACTATTCATCGTTTACTTGGCGTTATTCCTAATAGTCCTAATTTTAGATACAACCAAAATAACTTATTAAATTGTGATGTTTTGCTTATTGATGAAGTGTCAATGGTTGATCTTCCTATGATGGCTCGAATATTTAGAGCTTTAAAAAGTTCAACAAGAGTTATTTTACTCGGTGATGCTGATCAATTGCCCTCTGTTGCTGTTGGTAGTGTATTAACTGATATTGCGCCTAGACCGCATTCGGGTTATAGCCAAACTAATCAGAGCTATTTGGTTCAAACGTGTGGCGTTGATAAAGAACGCTTGAATCAAGCCTTTACGCAACAGCAGATGGATAGTGATCATCTTAGCTTTTTGCTCACTAGCAGGCGTTTTGATGGTGAAGGTGAAATAGGCAGGTTAGCTGCTCATGTTATAAAGGGAGAGTCCACAGAAGGCTGGCAACTGTTACAAACAGCTACTAAGTCTAAAACCAAACAGTTAGTACTGGTTGATGGCGATGTACATTCATGGCTTTCTTCTCTTGTAACGCAATATTACCAAGGTATTAGTGTGTGCTCTTCCATTGAAGATGCGTTTGCCTTGCTGACAAAATTTCGTATTCTTTGTGTTACTCGCCAAGGTGAATTTGGCGTTGATGCGATAAATCAATGGGTTAAAGAAAAGTTATTAGCTAAATCTTTTCAGGCTTGGGAACAAACTCAACCAAATTATCACGGAATGCCAATTATGATCAGCGAAAATGATTATCGCCTTGGACTTTTTAATGGTGATATTGGCATACTTTGGCATGTTAACAGCGAGAGTAATGAGAATAGTAAACAATTGATGGCTTTTTTCGAACAACCTAAAACGGAAGAAGGTGTAGTACCGTATAAAACTTTCTTACCTTCAAGGTTACCAAAGTATGATAGCGTGTACGCGATGACCATTCATAAAACACAAGGGAGTGAGTTTGAGCACGTAGCCATGTTATTGCCCAAACAAAGCAACAATTCACTTTTATCACGAGAGTTGCTTTATACCGGAATAACGCGAGCAAAAACAATGTTAACTGTTGCGAGTAGTAAACAAACGTGGCAACAAGGCGTTAGTAGTGCGGTAAAACGTTTTTCAGGTTTTAAATTAGTAGAGTAGTTATAAATCGAGCTCAAATTTAACAATATTGATATACTTATATTAACTTTGAATTCAAAACTAATTTGCCACACTTAAATAGAATGATAAGAAGCAGATAAACCAATAACATTTTTAGGAAACAAAATTTCAATGCAATTAATGAATATAGATAAAGCCCGTTACAGAAAACATTTAAATATTGTCATCGTTGGCTTTATTGCAACACTACTAATATTGGCGTTAGTTTTTGGACAATTACTCATCATCAGTTTTAGTGAAGAAGGAGTAAATAATTTCAAATATAATTTACTGGGTGTAATCTTGTCGTTGTTAGCTTGTATGGCCACACTTCATTCTTTAAAGACATCTGAGTTCTTCAAAGAAATCCATTATGTTTGGCAAATTAAACAAATACAAAATTTAGTTTATCGTAAATTGAAAAAAATTGAGAAAGCCGCTAAAAATTTGGAAATAGAGGGGTTAATTGTTTTAACTTTTTATTACCAAAGCCAACAACAAGTATATCAACTTGATGACAACACTTTGACTATTAGCAAAGTAAATAAAAAACTAACTGATTTACAGGAACTTATTGCTGAAAATAACTTAACGGTTGATGTTGAACAATTTGATAAAAAACTGATTGCTAGTTTTTAATTGCATTACCTAATAAAATTGAATGCTTAAACATAAAAAAACCAGTACTTATTAAGTACTGGTTTTTATGTTTTTATCATCAACAAACCTTATTAAAGGTCAGTCTAAGTATAGAAAACTATCTTGCACGGAAAATAATGCGACCTTTAGATAAATCATATGGTGTTAGTTCAACTGTTACTTTATCACCAGTTAAAATACGAATGTAGTTTTTACGCATTTTGCCTGAAATATGAGCAGTCACTACGTGGCCATTCTCTAATTCAACTCGGAACATTGTGTTAGGTAAAGTGTCTAGAACTGTACCTTGCATTTCGATATTTTCTTCTTTCGCCATGGGGCGGTAAACCTCTATATGTTGTGCAAAAAAGCCATTATTTCTATTTAAATTGTTAGAATTTATGACTGATAAAAAAAGCTGCGCGAATGATGCCTAATTGCTCGACCAAAGTAAAGCTTTGTCATTGTTTATTTAGCATGTTTATTACTTTTTTAGCCTTTTAACGGCTTTCTTTCAATTAACTGCCATTCTAAGTTAATAAATCTTTCGTGCGGATAATAACTATTCTTATAATTCATCTTTTGACAGGCATCTATTTGATAGCCTAAATACAAGTAAGGTAGCTTCATTTTCCGACATAAATCAATTTGCGTCAAAATAGAAAAGCGGCCCAAACCATGATTTCTAAAATCTGGATGATAAAAAGTATAGACCGCAGATAAACCATTGGTAAGGACATCGGTTACTGCAACACAGATAAGTTGTTCAACTCCCTCCACAACCTCCCAAGTTTCTATAAAAAGTTGTGTGGTGAGTTTACTACTGAGGAAACTTTCAAATTGTTGAACATTAGCAGGGTACATGCTGCCATCTTGATGAAAGGTATTGATGTAATTTTCATACAAAGGGTAATAGTTATCTTCAATTTGATCAGAGTATTTAACGATGAAGTTAGCATTACGCTTTAAAGATCGTTTTTGACTTTTTGAAGGGGTAAAAGCAAACGTTAAAATACGAATAGAATGGCAGGCTGAGCAGTTTGGACAGTAAGGTCGATAAGATTGCTCTCCACTTCGGCGAAAACCCTCTGCCATTAATGAACTATAACTTTGTTTATTTTGTAATCTTTCATCTACTGCAATTAATAGTCGTTCTTCTTCCTTGGGTAGGTAGCTACAGGGAAAAGTTTTAGTAATACCAACTTTAAAATTATTATCATTCATACAACGACTTCTTTAGTTTACCAATGCGAGATAGCAACAACATATTACTCAATGAATAACTCTCGTGATTGCCAAAAATCATCCGTAATCTCTTTATTTATAGCAGTTTGTTTACAGGCTATAAAGTTTTTCCGTGATATTTCTATCGCGCCCATATCGGCTAAAAAAGGATTAAGCAACTGACAATCTATAAAATCAATATCAATCGACTTAAGTAATTCACCTAATGCAATTAATGCAAATTTTGATGCGTTAGCAGAGGTGTAAAACATTGATTCACCGGAGAAAAAACCATTAATTGCGACACCATATAAACCGCCCACTAAAACATGTTCATCAACAGAGTTTCTCTCCCAAACTTCAATAGAGTGAGCAAAGCCTAATTGATGTAAATTAATATAGGCATTTTCCATTTCAGATAAAATCCATGTGCCATCGTCTCTAAAAGGTGCATTTGCACACAAGGCTATGACCTCTTTAAATGCACTGTTTAAGGTGATTTTATAAGGTGATTTTTTTATTGCCTTTCTCAACGTACGGTTAATACGTAAATCTTTTAGTTTTATAATAGCTCGAGGGTTAGGTGACCACCATAGCAAGGGGTCATTATCGCTAAACCAAGGGAATATACCCTGAGTGTAGGCATTTATTAAGCGTTGTGGTTGCAAATTACCTCCAACAGCTAATAAGCCATTAGGTTCGGTAAGTGCAAGCTCTACAGGAGGAAAAATTAAGCTATCATCGTTTAGTTGATATAGGCTCATAAAGTATACAAAAGATTATATTGGTTGGGATTAAAATATGTCACTAGGTAAATTCACTTTGTGAAAATAAACGTATGTAGAAATACATTGTAAATTTCATTGATAGCAGAAGCTAAAATTCTCCACTATCAATGAACTTTAATTGACTATTGCGCGTCTAGGAAACGTTCAGCGTCTAGTGCTGCCATACAACCAGCACCTGCTGAAGTGATTGCTTGACGGTAAATATGATCAGCAACATCACCAGCAGCAAAGATTCCTTCAATGCTCGTTTGCGTTGCATTACCTTGAGTACCACTTTCAATGGTTAAATAGCCATCTTTCATGTCTAATTGATCAGCAAAAATGTCAGTATTAGGTTTGTGACCAATAGCAATAAATACACCGGCTACATCAATAACTTCAGTCTCATCAGATTTAGTATCTTTTAAACGTAAACTCGTAACACCCATATTATCGCCTAACACTTCATCTAAAGTACGGTCAGTGTGAAGTACAATATTTCCGTTTTTAACTTTCTCAGCTAAACGGTCTGTTAATATTTTCTCTGAACGGAAAGTATCACGACGATGAACTAAATGTACTTCGCTGGCAATATTAGATAAATAAAGCGCTTCTTCTACAGCTGTGTTACCACCGCCAACAACCGCTACTTTTTGGTTTTTGTAAAAGAAACCATCACAGGTTGCACAAGCTGAAACACCACGACCCATAAATGCTTCTTCAGAAGGTAAACCTAAATATTGTGCAGATGCGCCAGTACAGATAATTAAAGCATCACAAGTAAATGTACCACTATCGCCAGTTAACGTAAAAGGGCGTTTAGAAAAGTCTACTTTGTTGATGTGATCGAAAATAATTTCAGTATCAAATTTTTCTGCATGTTTCTGCATACGTTCCATTAATGCTGGACCAGTTAAATCATCAGCATCACCTGGCCAGTTTTCGACTTCTGTCGTTGTGGTTAATTGCCCACCTTGTTGCATCCCTGTAATCATTACTGGTTTTAGGTTTGCTCTGGCTGCATACACAGCCGCAGTGTAACCTGCAGGGCCTGAACCTAGAATAAGTAGGGGACAATGTCTAACGTCGCTCATGAATGAGTTCTCCGGAGTTTATTTTTAACAAATAGAATTTTGTAATTGATATAGTTTAATAATTGGGATGATAAGGGGTTCTATCAAGGGTGTACAGTGGCTTTAACGCTATATTATTTAAAATGGGCATAAAAAAAGAGTGCAAATGATGAATTTGCACTCTTTGATATAAACTATAATACGTTTACAAATACATAATTGTTTAAATTATAAACTTGCTGCCGCTTTTTCCGGTGCTAAATAATCATAACCTAATACATCAGCAACAGGTTTGTAAGTAATTTTACCACCCAGAACGTTTAAGCCAGCTAGTAAGTGCTCGTCATCTAATAATGCTTGTTTAGCGCCTTTGTTTGCAAGTGTTACAGCAAATGGCATTGTTGCATTAGTAAGCGCCATTGTTGAAGTACGCGCAACGCCACCTGGCATATTAGCTACACAGTAATGAACAACATCGTCAACAACATAAGTTGGATCTTGATGAGTTGTCGCTTTTGATGTTTCAAAACAACCACCTTGATCAATGGCTACATCAACAACTACAGCGCCTTTTTTCATCATTTTGATGTGTTCAGCGGTAACAAGTTTAGGCGCTGCTGCACCTGGAATTAACACTGCGCCAATTACTAAATCAGCATCAACAATTAATTGGTCCATTGCATCTGCAGATGAATAAACTGTTTTGATACGGCCATCAAACTCTGTATCTAATTGACGTAAACGAGGTAATGAACGATCTAAAATTGTTACGTCAGCATCCATTCCTACTGCCATGCGAGCAGCTTGAGTACCAACAACACCACCACCAACGATTAATACTTTAGCTGGAGCAACACCCGGAACACCACCTAATAACGCACCTAAACCACCTTGTGCTTTTTCTAATGCATGAGCGCCTGCTTGAATAGACATACGACCTGCAACTTCTGACATTGGCGCTAATAATGGTAAGCCGCCTGTTGCAGCTGTAACTGTTTCATAAGCGATACAAATAGCGCCTGATGCAACGAGTAATTCTGTTTGCTGTGGATCTGGAGCTAAATGTAAATAAGTAAATAATATTTGACCTTGACGTAACATTTTACATTCAACAGGTTGAGGTTCTTTTACTTTAATAATCATATCTGCTGTTGCAAAAATTTCTGCAGCACTATCAATAATTTTTGCACCAGCAGCAATGTATTGTTCGTTATCAAAACCAATTGAAGCACCACCGTTGTTTTCAACAATCACTTCATGACCATTTACTACTAACTCTTTAACGCCAGCAGGAGTTAAACCAATGCGGTATTCATGGTTCTTAATTTCTTTAGGTACACCTATAATCCTGTCTCTTATACACATCTCCGAGCCCACGAGACGTAGAGGAATCTCG